>Ga0181555_1000031_pt1 | contig 123026 bp, 102 predicted proteins | sample 011ome_15_FD_145601 | JGI IMG/M metagenome (GOLD analysis project Ga0181555, IMG submission 145601) | Coastal salt marsh microbial communities from the Groves Creek Marsh, Skidaway Island, Georgia - 011504AT metaG (spades assembly) | ecosystem: Environmental > Aquatic > Marine > Intertidal...
ATCCTAAGTACGGCTTAAGCGGTGCTGAATACAAATTGTCAGAGGAGCAGGCGCAGGCGATTCTCGAATTAAGGTTGCACAGACTGACGGGGCTCGAGCATGAGAAGCTGATCAATGACTATAAGGCGCTACTCGAACAGATTGCCGATTATTTGGATATTCTGGGAAATCAATCGCGATTATTAAGTGTGGTTCGAAACGAATTAGAAAAGGTGCGCGATGAATACGGCGATGAGCGTCGCACAGAGATTGTTGGCACGCAGCAAGATCTCACCGTTGAGGATTTGATTTCCGAAGAAGACCGTGTAGTGACTATTTCGAGAACAGGATATGCGAAAACTCAGCCGCTTAGTGATTATGCAGCACAGCGACGCGGCGGAATGGGCAAGGCCGCAGCGGCGGTCAAAGACGAAGACATCGTTGAGCATTTACTAGTCGCGAGCACTCATGACACCTTGCTCTGCTTTACGAGCAGCGGAAAGGTGTACTGGCTAAAAGTTTATATGATTCCGATCGCGAGCCGCACCTCGCGAGGAAAACCACTGATCAACATCCTGCCTCTCGACGAAGACGAGAGGGTAACGAGCATGCTACCAATCAAGGAATACACCGAAGGCTCGTTTGTGTTTATGGCAACTGCCAACGGGACTGTGAAGAAGACACCATTACCCAGTTTTGCAAGGCAGCGAAGTGTTGGCCTCCGTGCTATTGAATTAGATGAAAATGATGAGTTAGTTGGTACAGCAGTTACGGATGGAACGCGAGATCTTATTCTCATGAGTACATCAGGGAAGACAATTAGATTCTCAGAACAAGATGTCAGGGCGATGGGACGAACGGCTCGCGGTGTTCGCGGTATTAGATTGGCTGGAGAGCAGCGTATGGTGTCGTTGATGGTAGCAGACGACGAAAAGCAGGTGCTCACGGTAAGTGAGAACGGCTATGGAAAGCGGACAAAGTCCAGCGATTTCCCTTTGCGTGGCAGAGGGGGACAGGGTGTTATCGGTATTCAAGCAAGCGATCGCAATGGTGCAGTAGTGGGGTCTGTTCAGGTGACAGACAGCGACGAAATTATGTTGATCTCGAGTAAAGGCACGATGGTGCGCACGCGCGTAGACGAGGTCTCTATACAAGGGCGTAATACCCAAGGCGTGCGCCTGATCCGATTGAAGGAAGGTGAGAAGTTAGTGGGGCTAGAGCGTGTAGACGAGCCCACGGGAGACTTCGTTGAAGGAGTTGCCGACGAGAGCGACGATAGCAATGCCGAGTAGCGCGGCGACGTCAGTTGCTTATTTGGGTCCTCAGGGCACCTTCTCGCACGCGGCAGCTATGGCTTTTTTCGAGGGTCAGTCGCGAAAAAGTTCTGAGCCTTGGCTGATGCAGCCTGCAGCGAATATCGAAGATGTATTCGCAAGCGTTGAGCGCGGCGATACGCTATTTGGGGTCGTGCCAGTCGAAAATTCGACAGAAGGCGCTGTCAACAATACGCAAGATTGTCTCTTGACCACCTCAGTGGTTATTGTGGGCGAAATTATCATTCCCATCGTCCACAACTTGCTTGGGCATCAAGATCTCACGAATGAAAAAATCCATACCATCGCTTCGCATAAGCAATCCCTCGCGCAGTGCCGGGGATGGCTAAGTGGCAATTTTCCTAACGTGACGCTACGCGAATGTGCAAGCAACGCTCAAGCTGCAGAGTTCGCGCAGAGCGAGCAGGGGGTTGCAGCTATTGCGGGAGAATTTGCTGCACGAACTTACGGTTTAGAGATACTAAGCGCATCGATTCAAGACCACAGTCACAACCGAACTCGATTTCTTATACTTTCTAAGGGGAGTGAGACGCTCGTTAAGTCACTGTCAACGAGTCTGGGCAGAGCTGAAAATGCGAGTGAAAGAAAAACCAGTTTATTAGTGGCTACTGACAATAAGCCTGGAGCGCTATTTAGAATATTGGAGCCGTTCAATGATCTACAAATAGATCTATCAAAAATTGAAGCGCGCCCTTCCAAGCAGCGTGCGTGGGAATATGTCTTCTTTATAGATTTCGTTATCGACGAGACATCCCATGATACGGGTGCTCTTGAAAAGAAACTCTTTGGCTTACTTGAGCCCCGAACAACGTCTCTACGCGTTCTGGGAAGCTATCCCTCTGCGAGGGCAATGGATGCGGCCGGAGAGATCGTTTCGGCTCCTGAAATCGCGTTTAACGCCGATCTCGGTGGTGGATAGCGATGACTAAGTTTGAGGATGTAAGAGTACTCATTGTCGGTTTAGGGCTGATAGGCGGATCAATAGCGCGGGGGCTTAAACGGAAAAATCCGAATCAAACAATCATCGCCTGTGATTGTAATAGCGGACAAATGGCGGCTGCACTAGCATCGAAAGATGTTGACCAAGTGTGCGGAATTGACGATCTTCCTGCAGCCTGTGCCGAAGCAGATCTCATTGTTGTCGCATTACCTCCGCAGGCTACGGCGACTATTTTGCCGAGCCTAGAATCTAGCTGTAACGAGCGGACAATTATTACTGATGTCGCCAGTGTTAAAGGCAATGTAGTTGAAGCGACCGAAAAATTACCTGCTCAATTTTCTGCGAGGTTCGTTCCCGGACATCCAATTGCGGGGTCGGAAAAAAGTGGTTACCTGGCGTCAAAAGGGGATCTTTTCGAAGGGCGAAGCATCATACTAACCCCACTTAAAAATAATTCCCCCGAGGCGCTGCGACTTGTCACGGCGATGTGGACTACTCTTGGTGCGAACATGCTCGCGATGAGCGTTCAACGTCACGACGAGGTCTTGGCAGCGACAAGTCACTTACCGCATCTCTTGGCATATTCCATTGTCGATGTGCTTGCCAAAGAAGAAAAAAGTGGCGATATTTTTCGCTATGCAGCAGGGGGATTCGCCGATTTTAGTCGACTCGCGTCAAGCGATGCCCGTATGTGGTCTGACATTTTTGTTGCAAATCGAGTGGCAAGTGCAGAAGTGCTAGGTTCGATGATTACGGCTTTGCAAGGGCTTAAAACTGCGCTTGAGACATCTCCTGATACTCAGTTGGGCACAGATCTTCATGCGCTCTTCTCGGAGGCAAAAAGGACGAGAGAGGCGTTTATCAATACACATTATAATCCTACTGCGAACACACATATGAATGGAAAGTCTGTCGTCTTTATCGCCGGTCAGCGCTGCTCGAGTCCTCCCCAAATAAAAGGCCGTGTCCGTGTTCCGGGCGATAAGTCAATTTCCCACCGCGCCATTATCTTCGGAGCAATCGCAGAAGGGCGCACGGAGGTTAGTGGATTTTTAGAAGGTGAGGATGCGCTAAACACGGTGGCGGCCTTTCGCGAACTAGGCGTAACTATAGTTGGTCCTGAAAATGGGAAGCTTAGCATTATCGGTGTTGGTCGCAATGGTCTTTCTGCGCCGAGAAAGCCGCTTTATATGGGCAACTCAGGCACCGCAATGCGGTTGCTTTCCGGATTGCTCGCCGCGCAGGGATTTGACAGTGAGCTTAGCGGTGATGAGTCGCTCACGAAAAGGCCCATGGCGAGGGTGGTAGAGCCTTTGCGCCTAATGGGAGCATCTATTAATGCGCAAGTGGGTGGCAGGCCGCCGCTTCAAATCGCGCCAGCGAAATTACACGGTATCCACTATGCCATGCCGATTGCGAGTGCGCAGGTAAAATCTTGCCTCCTGCTTGCGGGCCTCTATGCCGATGGCGTAACTGAAATTTCGGAACCGGGTATATGCCGCGATCATACAGAAAGAATGTTGGAGGGTTTTGGTTATCCGCTCACGCGCTCTGCCGACGGCTCCACTGTCAGCCTCGAGGGTGGGCACCCGTTAAGAGCGACGACCATAGATGTGCCTAGTGATATCTCCTCGGCGACTTTTTTTCTTGTCGCAGCCGCGATTTGCCCAGGATCAGACGTTGTGCTTGAGCATGTTGGCATAAACCCAACGCGAATAGGCGTGATCAATATCCTTAAATTGATGGGAGCTGACATTAGTATATTGAATCCACGTTCTGTTGGCGGCGAACCCGTTGCAGAGCTTGCGATTAAATACGCCCCACTGCATGGCGTTACGATACCTGAGTCGCAGATACCACTCGCAATCGATGAGTTTCCTGCGCTCTTCATTGCGGCGGCAGTGGCGCAGGGAGAGACAGTTTTGCGTGGTGCCGAGGAGTTGCGCGTTAAAGAGAGTGACCGACTCGCAGCCATGGCTGCTGGCTTGGAGCGCATCGGCGTGGATTGCGAAATGTTCACTGACGGGATACGTATTTCTGGCGACCCAGAAGCTTGCTTTGCCGCGGCCGAAATCGATTCACTGGGTGATCATCGAATTGCGATGGCGTTTGCGATAGCTAGTCTGAGGGCTGCGGGTGAGCTTAGAATTTTGAACTGCGCAAATGTCGCTACCTCGTTCCCCAATTTTGTCGAGTTGAGCTCAACGCTTGGTCTGGAAATTCGCGTCGAGCATGCCTAATCACGTTATCACGATAGATGGGCCTTCGGGTTCTGGTAAAGGGACCATTGCCTCCCGTCTAGCTACGCGACTTGGCTTTACTCTGCTCGATAGCGGGGCGCTCTATCGTGTGCTAGGGCTTGCCGCGCAACGAGCAAATCTTTCCCCCGATGCCGATAGCGACGCTATCGCCGAACTCGCAAATAATTTAGACATTGGGTTTGGTCGATCTAGTGCTGATTCGCCTTGGATAGAGGGCTCTGTCTGGCTTGGTATCGAAGACGTCAGTCTCGCTATTCGGACCGACGAAGCGAGCGCAATGGCTTCACAGGTTGCTGTAATCCCCGCGGTTCGCACTGCTTTGTTGCAGCGTCAACGTGACTTTCTGAGTGCTAATGGTTTAGTCGCCGATGGGCGTGACATGGGTACGACGGTTTTTCCTAACGCGGCAGTTAAAATATTCCTCACGGCGAGCGTCGAAGCGCGTGCCGAAAGGCGATATAAGCAGTTGATAGGTAAGGGTATTGATGCTATTCTGCCGACCCTTTTGAGCGAGCTCCAAGCGCGAGACGCCCGTGATATGCAGCGTAGCGCGTCGCCTTTGAAGCCCGCAGACGATGCCATCACTATTGACTCTACAGCGATGAGTATCGAGCAAGTTATGTCCCAAGTTATTGATTTAGTTCATAAAAGACTTGGTTAGTGGGGCGAGAAATTGGATTTAGTTGTGGCCGTGGTGCCTGTTTTTAAAGCCAAAAGCTTTAAACTCGCTTGCATAACGTCAACACGTTGAATAGATCCATTAAGTCGATAGTCGGCACATCACCAGCATTGGTGTCGAGTTATTGAATTTAGTAACAACACCGTAGCCGCTGGGGCACGGATAAGCCGGTCGTTATACAAGGCAAAGTCTTTGGGCGACTAGCGCAACTGAGATGAAAAAAGCATGAGTGAAAATTTTGCAGAGTTATTTGAAGCGAGCCTAAGCGAAATCGATATGAATCCGGGCGCGATAGTCGCCGGAACCGTTATCGACATTGATTCGGATTGGGTAACAGTACACGCTGGTCTCAAATCAGAGGGTGTCATCGCTAAGTCGGAATTCCTCGATGAGCAGGGTAATTTTGCTCTCGAGATAGGTCAGATTGTAAAAGTAGCGCTAGAAACTGTTGAAGACGGATTCGGAGCTACTAAACTGTCGCGCGAGAAAGCGAAGCGTGCAGAATCATGGATGGAGCTCGAAGCTGCATACGAGAAGAACGACATTGTTACGGGCGTTATCAACGGTAAAGTTAAAGGCGGTTTCACTGTCGATCTCAACAATATCCGTGCGTTCCTTCCTGGATCTTTGGTCGACGTTCGACCAGTCCGCGATACCCTTCACCTCGAAGGTCAACAGTTGGAATTCCGACTCATCAAGCTCGATCAAAAGCGTAACAACGTAGTTGTTTCTCGCCGAGCAGTACTCGAGTCTGTCAGCACCGAAGAGCGAGATGCATTGCTCGCCAAGTTGCAAGAAGGCATGGCTGCTAAAGGAATTGTCAAAAATCTCACTGATTACGGCGCCTTTGTCGATCTGGGTGGTGTAGACGGTCTTCTACATATCACTGACATGTCATGGAAGCGCATCAAGCACCCAAGCGAAATAGTTAATGTTGGCGATGAGATCAACGTTAAGGTGCTCAAGTATGATCGTGAGCGTAATCGTGTTTCATTGGGCCTCAAGCAATTGGGTGAAGATCCCTGGTTGGCGATCAAAGGACGCTATCCGAAAGACGCGAGGGTTAAAGCAGTCGTTACAAACCTGACTGACTATGGCTGTTTTGCAGAGTTAGAAGAGGGCGTAGAAGGCCTAGTTCACGTCTCGGAAATGGATTGGACTAACAAGAATATTCATCCTTCGAAGGTCGTTCAGCTAGGCCAAGAAGTTGATGTAATGATTCTTGATATCGACGAGGAACGTCGCCGCATCTCTCTCGGCATCAAGCAATGCTTCCAGAATCCTTGGGACGGCTTCGCCGAGAAATTCCAGAAAGGCGACAAAATATCTGGCGTGATTAAGTCGATCACTGACTTCGGAATATTTATTGGCCTGGACGGCAATATCGACGGTCTCGTTCATCTTTCTGACATCTCTTGGGATGAGACGGGCGAGGAAGCTGTGCGCGAATACAAGAAAGGCGACGAAATTGAGACGGTTATTCTCTCGATTGATTCTGAGCGCGAGCGAATTTCACTCGGCGTTAAGCAGCTTAGCGAAGACCCTTTTGCAAGCTTTACCTCAGAATATGAGCGTGGAAGCATTGTGAAAGGCACCGTTACTGAGGTTGATGCCAAGGGTGCAACAATTGCTATCGCTGACGGCATTGAAGGATATCTTCGCGGCTCTGAGTTGGGACGTGAGAAGGTCGAGGACGTTCGTTCTGTACTAAAGGAAGGCGATGAAGTCGAGGCTAAAATCGTTAACGTCGATCGCAAAACGCGCAATCTCAGCCTGTCTGTCAAAGCGATGGAAATCGACGACGAGCGAGCAGCAATTAAGGATCATAAGAATCAGGAAGCAGCAGAAGTGTCGCCTGGTACAATCGGTGACCTTATCAAGGCGCAGATGGAAAAGAGCTAACTTCTCGGTAAAGCCTCAGCCTTGGTGTTGCGTTTTAGTCGCTTTGCACTTGGGTTGAGGTAACACTGTTGCCGAAGTAGCCAGCTGTATCGTTTACTCGGACTGCTAATTCTTGATAATTTAAAGATGGTTAGTAACTTCTTAAAATACAGGTAAGGCTATGACCAAATCTGAACTCATCGAACGTATTGCGGGGAAGCAAACTCAGCTCTCTGCTAAGGACGTAGAGTTAGCCGTAAAGGGTGTATTAGAGACGATGTCTCAGGTGCTCGCCGACGGTGGTAGGATAGAAATCCGTGGATTCGGCAGTTTTTCTCTGCACTATCGCGTCCCGCGTATTGGGCGCAACCCTAAAACGGGTGAACCTGTAGCGCTAAGCGGGAAGCATGTGCCGCATTTCAAACCAGGGAAAGAGCTACGTGATCGAGTAAATAAAGGAATGGCATTGGGTAAATAAGCTACGTTGTTAGTAAGCGTGAGACAAGACGTTCAAGCCATCGACGAGATCATCAAAACGGCAAAATCATACTGATTTTGCCGTTTTTTTTGCATTAATGAATATAACCCAAGCTGCGGTCTTAACTGAATCACATCACGAGCCGATAGGTTACTATAGGCAACGATACGCTGAAACCTAGTTATCGAGCGACTTAATGAAAAAACTTATCAAAACTTTAACCGGCTTTTTTCTTCTCATTGTGATGGTTTTGAGTCTCGGATTTATGAGAGCAAATGACGCGTTAGTCAGCTTGTCCTTTGGCGCGATTGAGTCGCAGGAAAGGCCTGTCGGACTTTGGATTGCTGCGGCCTTTGTTCTGGGTGGGTTGCTTGGGCTAATGGTGGGGTTGAGGCTTTTTTCGAGTTTGATTGGGCGGCTAGAAATTGCGCGTCTTAGAAGTCGAATTGCTAAACTTGAGGCGTCTAAAGAAGCCAATTGATCGTGTTAAGCAATGCCTACAAAAGCAGTTATTATCAGATATAGGGCCAGTTAAGAAACTAAACAGATAAAGGAGGGGGCAGTTGCAAAGCAAAATTATTGTCGCATTGGATTTTGATTCGGAGTCTAAGACTCTAGCATTTGTCGACCGAGTCGATCCCCAGCAATGTCGCGTGAAAGTCGGTAAGGAGCTTTTTACACGGTGCGGGCCAAACTTAGTTAAGCAACTAGTCGCTAGAAACTTCGACGTTTTTCTCGATTTAAAGTTTCATGATATTCCTAATACGGTTGCACATGCTGTGGCGGCAGCGGCAGACCTGGGTGTCTGGATGACAAATGTACACGCCTCTGGCGGTAGTGACATGATGAATGAGGCGCGTGAGTCGATCGCGACATTTAGTCCAGCAGAGCGGCCGATTTTGATCGCAGTAACGGTGCTCACAAGTTTGTCTGCAGAGGATCTTAAGGCGGTGGGGGTCCAAGCATCGCCAGCAGAGCAAGTACTCAAGTTGGCGCGTTTAGCGCAGGATGCCGGGCTCGATGGGGTGGTGTGCTCGGCGGCAGAAACGGCTTCGCTGAGATCGGTGTTGGGCGCTGAATTTTGTTTGGTAACCCCTGGTATTCGCCGGGCAGAAGATGCGAAAGGCGATCAGAAAAGAATTGTTGGGCCTGCGGAGGCGATTGCTAACGGCAGCGATTATCTGGTCGTGGGGCGACCCATTACGCAAGCAGATATGCCGTTAGAGGCGCTCGCTGACTTTAATCGGGCTGTTACTGGCTCTTGAAGAATCACCTGCTAGACTTTTTATTGAAGGGTAGACCTCTAGCCTTAACTGGCTGATTGTTGGTTACCCTCTCTTAATATTCAATAAAAGGAGAAGTATATGATTCTTAGAAAGTTGAATTTATTAGTGGAGCCGTCGATGTCAGAGTCAGTTCTGAAAGCGACAGGCAATCAATCGCCGCGTTGGAATGTCGCGAGAGCGTCAGCGGCAGTGTGTATTTTAGTTGTTGCGTCCTTTGTCGGCGTCAATTCTGCTCTGGCGCAAACAGATGAAGCTGCTGATTTGGCGTCTACAGAAATGTCCAAATTGAATATCAATACGGCTGATGCAGAGAGTTTGGCAGCAAACCTTGTCGGCATAGGCCTGACTAAGGCCCAAGAAATCGTCCGCTATCGAGAACTGCACGGTGACTTCGTTACGATCGAGGAACTCTCCGAAGTCAAAGGGGTTGGCCTTTTAACAGTAGAAAAGAATCGCCATCTTGTTCTCGTGGCTACACCCCTAATAGAAGGGTGTTAAACCGCCTTAACCGATCGGATAGAGTTCAACGAGCCGGTATGAGTCGTTAAATCGATGCTGGTTAAGTGCATCGCTAGAGTTAATTAGCTGGGGGATCGCCTGCTCGATGTTGTTGCCTATTTTGTCGCTAGCTAGTTTCGCGCTTGTCGCTGTCCTCAATGCGGGTGTTATAAAACTAGCTCCTTTTCTGGGGTTAGTTGATCTCCCGGTTGCTCGCAGCGCTCATGCGCACCCTAAGCCGCTAGGAGGGGGTGCGGCACTAGCTGCGCCATATTTCCTCTGTGTCTCATGGCTCGCTATGAGTGGCGAAATTGAAGGATCCTTGTCAGCCTATGTCGCCTGTCTGCTAATTCTGTTTTTAGGTTTTGGTGATGATCTTTGGCAGCTGACCTCACGACTCAGGTTGCCCGTCCAGTTTATATTGAGTGTTATAGCCGTTCGAGCCATTGGAGTTGGCTCCGTTGATTTTGGTTGGTTTACCCTCTCACATCCGCTGCTCTTGACGCTATTGGCGGTATTTTCCTTGGTATGGCTTCTGAATCTTACCAATTTTATGGACGGTATCGACGGTATTGCAGGGGCGCATCTAGTGGTTACCTCTGTTGGCTGCGTGTTGCTTTTAATCATTGAGCCAGCGAGTGGCGATGTGCTTCTCGCTGAGACTGGGGAACTTGATGTGGTCATTATTCTTGCTGTAGTACTGGCCGCATCTGGGGCGGGCTTTTTACTCTGGAACTGGTCTCCGGCGAGCATTTTTATGGGTGACGCAGGTAGCGGTTTTATTGGGTTTGCTATAGGGCTGCTGGCCTTGGAAACCTTGGTATCAGCGAGAATATCGGTCTGGTCTTGGCTGCTTCTGCTAGGCGTGTTTATAGCTGATACTGCGGTGACGCTAGTAAATAGGGTTGCTCGGGGTGAGAAGTGGTATGAAGGGCACTCGCAACACGCCTATCAAATCCTTTCGAGGCGCCTGCACAGCCACTCGCGGGTTGTAGGGATGCTCGTTATTGTCGATGTGCTCTGGCTGTTTCCCCTTGCTTGGCTTGCGGGCATTCTGCCGCATTACGGTGTACTATTTGCAACTATTGGGCTTTTGCCGCTATTCGTCGCGTGCTATTTCGTGGGTGCTGGTGTCGATAGCGCCGGCGGCGCCGAAACAGTCAAATAAAGGACTTATCATGCAGGTCTATTCAATTCCAATTTCGCGACCGATAAAACGCGTAATCACTGGGTGTTGGGATGCTGTATTACTCGGTGTATCGCTTGTTTTTTCCTATGGGTTATCTGGGGCAGCGTTTTTCCAACAGGAACAAAAAACACTCCTTTTCTTAGCCGTTGCTTTGCTCCTCAGCCTGCTTGCTTTTATTCGCGTCGGCCTCTACCGAGTTTTGGTTCTATACATGGGGCTGCAATCGAGTCTTCTGATCGCCCAGTGTGTCACGATTGCTACCTTTATTTTGGCCGTTGCTTATAGTCTCTCCTCGGCTCAGGGCGAGGCAAGAATAGCGATATTGCCAATATTTTGGATGCTTGCGCTTTTGATGATGGGAGGCTCAAGGCTGCTTGGCAAATTAGTCATAATTAGCCTGATACAGAATTTTCGACCGAAGGAGCCTGTCATTATTTACGGTGCGGGTAGCTCGGGAATGCAGCTGCTTGCTGCGCTACAAAGTGGGGATCAGTACTTACCCGTTGCGTTCGTAGATGACGGACATAAACTGCTCGGCAGCACCGTTCACGGAGTCAGAGTCTACGGGCCTAACTCTTTGTATGAATTAGTTGAAGCATTCTCTGTAAGACAAATACTACTTGCCATTCCTTCGGCGTCTCATGCTGAACGAAAAGAAATCCTGAACAAGCTCGAGCATCTGCCCGTGCACGTTAAAACCGTGCCGGATCTGTTCGATATGGTGTCAGGGAAGGTTGGTGTAGACGAGATTAGGGATATCGACATTGAAGATCTTCTTGGCCGAGATGCCGTTCCTCCTGATCCTCAGCTGCTCGATGCCTGCATCAAGTCTCGCTCTGTGCTCGTGACCGGTGCGGCAGGGTCTATTGGTTCTGAGTTGTGCCGGCAAATTGTCGCCATAGGGCCATCGAGGCTTGTGCTGCTCGACTCATTTGAGTTTGGCCTTTATGAGCTTGAACAAGAATTGCTCGCGAAATTGGAACATCAGCGTTTGGAATCCGGTAATGCCTCAGCAGCAGTGGAGATTCAAGCTGCTCTCGGGTCGGTGGGTAATGAGAGTTTTATACGAGATGTGATTAAGCGATACGAGATCGATACCGTCTACCATGTGGCTGCGTATAAACAGGTGCCGATGGTTGAAAATAACGTCGTTGAAGGCGTCCGCAATAATATTTTCGGCACTCTAGCAACTGCCCAGGCTTCGCAGGAGCAGGGCGTTAAAGACTTTGTTTTTATCTCGACGGACAAAGCTGTCAGGCCAACGAATTACATGGGTGCGACCAAGCGCTTTGCTGAGCAGGTACTGCAGGCACTTGCTCAGCACGGGGGTGCAACTCGATTCAGCATGGTTCGTTTCGGTAACGTGCTCGGATCCTCCGGTTCGGTTGTTCCTCTGTTTAGACGCCAAATAAGTATGGGTGGGCCGGTTACTGTGACGCATCCTGAGGTTACGCGCTACTTTATGACTGTCCAAGAAGCGGCGCAGCTTGTCATCCAAGCGGGATCGATGGCAACTGGCGGTGACGTGTTTGTTCTCGACATGCACGAACCAATTCGCATCGTCGATTTGGCAAAGAAAATGGTGCACTTGATGGGCTACGATGTGCGTGATGAAAATTCATACAGAGGCGACATAGCCATTGAATATACCGGGTTGCGGCCTGGCGAAAAGCTTTATGAAGAACTGTTGATAGGTGAGTCGGTCACAGGTACGGATCATCCCAAAATTATGCGCGCTGAGGAAGAAACCCTTAGTTGGCAAGAGCTCAAACCGCTCATAGATAAATTGGCTCGTGCTTGTGATACCGCCGATAGCGAAGAGATCCGACGAGTGTTGCTCACAGCGGTTGCGGGTTTTGAGCCAGACGTGAGTGCTGATTCGAAGGAGAAGGGCGTTGAGATAGCGGTTGAACCTGCAGCAGCACTCAAAGATAACGCGGCTGCAGGTGCTAGCGTTACCCCGATTTTTTCGTCTCGAAGTAGCAAAAAGAACTAGCTTCGATGCGACCATAAATGCAGCCTACATCGAAGCGGCGACAGGCTATTATTTCTGACGTGTGACGCGAGTCATCACTATCGGTTCCACTGGCACATTCTGATGGCCGCGTTTATTCGTGGTCTCAACCATTGCCATAGAGTCTACAATCTCCATTCCCTCAATAACCTCGGCAAAAACAGCATAACCGAATCCTCTAGGGGTGTTGTCTGTGTGGTTTAAGAAATCGTTGTCGACGAAGTTGATAAAAAACTGACTAGTCGCACTGTCAACAACGTTGGTTCTTGCCATGGCAAGCGTTCCACGCTTGTTTGGCAGCGCCGCACTTGCTTCATTCTTGATCGCTTCGAAAGTTGACTTCTGCACCATGTCCTCACTGAAGCCGCCTCCCTGCGCCATGAAGCCAGGAATGACGCGATGGAATATTAGGCCGTCGTAATAACTCGCGTCGACATAACGCAAAAAATTAGCCGCAGATATTGGCGCTTTATCCTCCCAAACTTCGATTTTAATGGAGCCTTTGTTGGTCTCCATCACAACCACAGGGTTGCTTTGTGCGCTCGTTATTACTGACGTAAATAACGTGATGGCGTATAAACCTAGTGCGGCAATTTTTTTGCCCATGTGTAACTCCTTCTCAACAGATGAACAGCTAGATAGCCATTGTCTGGTACCAGTCGGTATTGCCAGAATATAAAAATCGGTAAGCGCTGCGTCGTCAGTAAGCACTGCGCGCAGTCCTGATCGCCGATGTAACCAGACTATAGCGTAACTGCACATAATGCTAAACAGGCAAGTGTGTGTGCTACTCAAAAACCGTTATCAAACGATTAAAGTCAATGCGTTAGTGTTTGATTTGGTGGAGCCAGACCAGGCGCTAATACTTCGGGGGAGGGGGGAGTGAGATAGGCCCGACGGCTTATACCGAAGGGCCTACTAACACAAAATGGCTGCCCAACGTGGACTCGAACCACGAACCAAGTGATTAACAGTCACCTACTCTACCATTGAGCTATTGGGCAAAATTCTCGGTAAACGCGATCGATTACCTTCGAACCGCGCGTATAGTAATGAGAAATGCCTTGAGGGTCAACACTCACTAAGCAGTTGATGTGATTCTAGTGTAGGCTAAGCCCTCTGTTCACGCGGTTGAAATTCAGCCCACGCCGCATCACCCTGTTTTCGTGTTGCAAAGCCGCTAGTAAAGAAAAAAGGATTGCTCCTAGCTCATGAGCGAAAAATTTGAAATACACTCAAACTTCAAACCTGCCGGACATCAGCCTCAGGCTATTGAAGGGCTTCTAGAGGGTTTAGAGGATGGTTTACGGGCACAAACGCTACTAGGTGTCACCGGTTCTGGGAAAACCTTTACGATCGCCAACGTTATCGAACGGTCGCAGCGACCGGCGCTCGTTATGGCGCCTAACAAAACGTTGGCTGCACAGCTCTATGGTGAATTTAAAGAATTTTTCCCTAGGAATGCAGTCGAATATTTCGTTTCGTACTACGACTATTATCAGCCGGAGGCCTATGTTCCTGCTTCAGATTTGTTTATCGAGAAAGATTCATCGATAAATGATCACATTGAACAAATGCGACTATCCGCGACAAAAGCGCTCATGGAACGCTCTGATGTAATAGTCGTTGCGACTGTTTCGGCGATTTACGGCCTTGGTGACCCCGCTGCTTATTTAAAAATGGTAGTACACCTAGATCGGGGTGACAAAATTGATCAGCGGACTCTCCTTAAGCGTCTCGCAGAACTGCAATACACTCGAAATGACATGGAATTAAAGCGTGCTACTTACAGAGTGCGCGGTGATGTTATCGATATTTATCCAGCAGAATCCGAAAGAAACGCGATCAGGATACAGTTGTTCGATGATGAAATAGAAAAGCTTTCGTATTTCGATCCGCTCACCGGTGCGGTAGTTAAGGAGGTGCCACGGCTTACAGTTTTTCCAAAATCGCATTATGTAACCCCACGCGAAACGCTGCTGAATGCCGTGGATAGCATCAAAGTCGAACTCAAAGAGCGATTGGATTTTCTATACGCTAATAATCGCCTAGTCGAAGCGCAGCGCCTTGAGCAACGAACCAAGTTCGATCTCGAAATGATTCAGGAGCTCGGTTACTGCAACGGCATCGAGAACTATTCGAGGTATCTGTCTGGGAGGCCAGCAGGTGCGCCTCCGCCGACGCTCTATGACTATCTGCCCGATAACGCGATTATCGTGTCCGACGAGTCTCACGTATCGATTCCGCAGCTTGGCGCGATGTTCAAAGGTGATAGGTCACGCAAAGAAACATTGGTCGAATACGGTTTTCGACTGCCCTCTGCGCTAGACAACCGACCGCTTAGATTCGAGGAATGGGAGAACCTCACGCCTCAGATTATTTTCGTTTCAGCAACGCCAGGTAACTACGAAGAAGCGCATGAAGGTGCGCGTGTTGAGCAAGTTGTGCGACCAACAGGTCTGCTCGACCCGATTTTGGATGTGCGTCCCGCAACAACACAGGTTGATGATTTGCTCTCGGAAGTGACGCGTGTGACGGCCGACGGTGAGCGGGTGCTTGTGACCGTGCTTACAAAGAGGATGGCCGAAGATCTCACAGACTATCTCGCTGAACACGGCGTCCGCGTGCGTTACCTGCACTCCGATATTGATACGGTTGAGCGTTCTGAGATTCTCCGCGATCTTCGGCTCGGTAAATTCGATGTACTGATAGGGATTAATCTTTTGCGGGAAGGGCTTGATATCCCAGAGGTCGCGCTTGTTGCTATTCTCGACGCCGACAAAGAAGGCTTCCTTCGCTCGGACCGCTCGCTAATCCAGACAATAGGGCGTGCTGCCCGCAATCTAAACGGGAAAGCCATACTTTACGCCGATAAAATAACTGGCTCCATGCAACGCGCGATAGATGAGTCTAATCGACGGCGCGATGTTCAGATCGCCTTCAATGAAAAGCACGGCATTACTCCTAAAGGCGTTAGTAAGCGTATATTAGATGTCATGGAAGGCGCATATGCGAATCCAGAGACTCGCGAACGAACAAAAGGCAGGGGAGTTGCTGAGAAGTCGGGTGCCTATTCGCAATTAGACTTCGGTGATCCGAAAGCGATTGCTAAAGAAATTACGCTGCTTGAAGCGCAGATGTATGAGCATGCAAAAAACCTCTCCTTCGAGGAGGCTGCGCAAACGCGCGATCGTATCGCCGAATTAAGGCAGAAACTGATAGCATAAGCCGTGATTTCGCTCAGGTGAAGTGTGAAACCGTGCAGATGAATTTTCAGAAAAGAATCGACAGGACAGGATGCCTTTCCGTATAATCTGCGATCCCTCTGTAGGGTGAAACAGGCGCGTAGCTCAGTTGGTTAGAGCGCTACCTTGACATGGTAGAGGTCACCAGTTCGAATCTGGTCGTGCCTACCATTCTACAGACAGCTATCAAGCAATTAAGCGTTTTGGTTAGGTGTTCGCACCAAATATACCATTTAGGCGTGTCATTAAATCCATGCTCTTAAAGTGAATCCCATGCTCGAAGTTACCCTGCCTGACGGCAGCAAGCGCCAATATGACGCAGCGTTAAGCGTTGCACAAATTGCAGAGTCAATCGGTGCGGGGCTGGCAAAGGCCGCGCTTGCAGGACGCATCAACGGCCAATTGGTCGATCTTTCGACAATGGTTGAACGCGATGCCGAAGTCGCGATCATTACCGAACGCGATAGCGAAGGGCTCGAAGTTATTAGGCACAGCTGTGCTCATCTCATGGCGCAAGCCGTTCAGCGGTTATTTCCCTCCGCTCAGGTAACTATTGGTCCTGTTATTGAGGACGGCTTCTTCTACGATTTCGCTTTCGAACGCGCGTTCACGCCAGAGGATCTCGAGGCTATCGAAAACATGATGGGCGAGATCGTGAAGGAGGGTCTCGATGTGCATCGCTCAGTGATGAGTCGCAGCGAAGCAATCACAATGTTTAGGGAGATGGGTGAAGAATATAAGGTAGAAATCATCGAGAGTATTCCGGGTGACGAGGATCTCTCCTTCTACAAGCAGGGTGATTTCATAGATCTCTGTCGTGGTCCTCATGTCCCCAATACCAGCAAATTCAAGGCATTCAAACTGACATCTGTCGCCGGAGCCTATTGGCGTGGAGACTCGAATAATGCGATGTTGCAGCGCATCTACGGCACTGCGTGGGCGACGCCGAAAGACCTGAAGCAGTATCTACAGCGAATTGAGGAGGCGGAGAAGCGCGATCACCGCAAGCTCGGCAAGCAGCTAAACCTCTTCCATTTCCAAGAAGAAGCGCCGGGCATGGTGTTTTGGCATCCCAAAGGGTGGGGTGTCTATCAAGCTGTGCAGCAATATATGCGCAAGGTTCAGAACGACAATGGCTATCTAGAAATCAATACCCCGCAGCTCGTCGACTACAGTCTTTGGGAGCGTTCGGGGCACGCCGCTAAGTTTTCGGATGAAATGTTTAGCGTCGAATCCGAGAGCCGTATGTATGCTATTAAACCAATGAACTGCCCGTGCCACATCCAGGTATTCAATCAGGGTCTAAAGAGCTATCGCGATCTGCCCATGCGGCTTGCTGAGTTTGGGTCGTGTCATCGCTACGAACCCTCGGGCAGTATGCATGGACTGATGCGCGTGCGGGCCTTTGTGCAAGATGATGGTCATATTTTCTGCACAGAGGAGCAGATTCAGAGCGAAGTCGCGAAATTCATGGACTTACTCTTTTCTGTCTACCGAGATTTTGGTTTCGATGAAGTCATCCTGAGATTGTCTACCCGCCCTGAGAAGCGCGTCGGTTCTGATGAGATCTGGGATCAGTCGGAAAAATCTTTGAAAGATGCGCTTAATGCCACTGGCTTGCCTTGGGAATTAGTGCCAGGTGAGGGTGCTTTCTACGGGCCTAAAATTGAATGCTCGCTCAAGGATTGTATGGGTCGGATTCTGCAGTGCGGCACGATTCAAGTCGATTTCAATACGCCGGGCCGTCTAGGTGCCAGCTACGTTGCCGAAGACAGCAGTCGGAAAGAGCCGGTTATGCTGCACCGCGCAATCTTAGGTTCCTTCGAGCGTTTTATCGGGGTTTTGATAGAGCATTACGCCGGAGCAATGCCTACATGGTTAGCTCCTGAGCAAGCTGTGATTATGAATATCACGGACAAACAGGCAGCGTATGTTCGCGAAGTCGAAGCTAAATTATCTGCTCAAGGATTCAGGGTGAGCACGGATTTACGAAATGAGAAAGTAGGCTTCAAGATTCGAGAGCATGCGATGCAAAAGGTGCCGTATTTATTAGTTATCGGTGACAAAGAGGTTGAGTCTGGCTCGGTCGCAGTTCGGACCCGCAGCGGCGAAGATCTTGGCGTGATGACAGTAGATGACTTTTGCTCTCATTTGAGCGATGATGTCGCCCTTTTCGGCCGCACGCGAGTTGCAAGCTAGGCGATCACGGGCGTTGAATAAATATTTTATTTAGTTAAATCAATCGGTTGTATTGATTTTCTATCCAGATTAATTGACACGAGGGATGAGCGTTCGCGCAAGCCATGAGGAGCAGTTCTAAAAAGCCCATAATTAATGAGCACATCGAAGCCGAGCAGGTTCGCCTAGTAGGTGTCGAGGGAGAGCAATTGGGCATCGTGTCGATTGCGGAGGCAAGAGAAGCTGCCGCGGCGATAAAGCACGATCTCGTGTTAATCGCACCAGATGCAGAGCCGGTAGTCTGTAAGCTTATGGACTACGGCAAGCATATCTTCGAACTTAAGAAGCAGAAAGCTGCGAGTAAAAAGAAGCAGCGCCGCACTCAGGTTAAGGAGATTAAGTTTAGACCAGGGACGGAAGTAGGGGACTATCAGGTAAAACTACGCAACCTGACACGTTTCCTAGAGGATGGGGACAAGGCTAAGGTATCGTTACGATTCCGCGGCCGGGAAATGGCTCATCAACATCTTGGCATGGAACTCGTGAATCGAATCCGTAAGGATTTAGAGGAATTTGGTACCGTGGAGCAGGAGCCCAAGATGGAAGGCCGGCAGATCGTAATGGTTTTAGCGCCGGTCAAAAAGCGCCCGCAGTAATAATCTGAGGGTCAGCATCCAGAGGCGTCGGGCATCGCTCGGTTACTCAGGAACTGGCCTTTTCATTTCTGCAGGTATCACTACTTTTAGCCCCAAGGTATCGACCTATGGGAGCAAATGCGGAGTTAGATAATGGCTGGAAAGTTAAAAACCCACAGTGGTGCTGCGAAGCGGTTTAAGAAGACCGCCTCCGGTTACAAGCGTAAAAGCGCCTATAAGAGTCACATCCTTACCAAGATGACGACGAAGCGAAAGCGTCAGCTGCGCGGCACAAGTGCCGTTCATGCTTCAGACATGCCTGCGGTAAAACGCATGCTTCGCGAAATCTAATCAAAGGTTAAAGGAGATATCTAATGGCTCGAGTTAAACGCGGCGTTGTCGCTAATCGTCGTCACAAAAAAGTTTTAAAGCAGGCTAAAGGCTACTATGGTGCCCGAAGCCGCATCTATCGCGTTGCTGTTCAGGCAGTTACTAAAGCAGGCCAATACGCCTACCGTGACCGTCGTGTCAAAAAGCGTGTATTCCGCGCACTCTGGATTACGCGTATTAATGCTCAAGCACGCGCCAACGGCATGACTTATAGCCAGCTAATCGCTGGCCTAAAAAAAGCGCGTATCGAAGTCGATCGCCGAGTGCTGGCTGACCTGGCTGTGCATGACAAGCCTGCGTTCAATGCGATACTCAATCAGGCGAAAGCTAGCCTCGCAGCCTAATTGTGAGCTGACCCTCCAAGCGGCGCCTTTCTTCTGAGAACGCGCCGCGAAGAGTCTCACCATAGAGTCGAGATCTCATTCGACAAGGTCTGTACGATGGCAACTCCCGATAGCCTCTTAACTGAGGCGCTAGAAGCAATTCAGAATTCCAGCGATGAAAAGTCGTTGGAAGCGTTGCGTGTCCACTACATCGGCAAAAAAGGCGCGGTGACTGCCCAGTTAAAAGCGCTAGGTCAACTTCCCGCGGATGAGCGTCCTGCTGCAGGAGAGCGGATCAATGTCGTCAAGCGCGAAATCGACGCAGCTCTCACAGCGCGAAAATCAATCCTCATCGAACAGAGTCTCAGTGCGCAGCTAGAGGCCGAAACCGTCGATGTGTCGCTTCCTGGTCGTCGCCAGACTCAAGGTGGTCTCCACCCGATTACGCAAACGATTGAGCGCATTGCAGCTATATTTGCGGGCAGCGGCTACGAGGTTGCCGAGGGTCCTGAGATCGAAGACGATTACCATAATTTCGAAGCGCTCAATATTCCTGCACACCATCCTGCACGCGCTATGCATGATACTTTTTATATCGATCCGGCGACTGTACTGCGCACCCATACCTCGCCTGTTCAAGTGCGCGTGATGGAAGCCGGAGCCCCGCCCTTTAAAATGATTTGCCCGGGGCGGGTCTATCGCTGTGATTCGGACCTCACCCATACACCGATGTTTCATCAAGTTGAAGGATTGCTCATCGACAGAGATGTGAGTTTCGCTGACTTGAAAGGCACTGTGATCGAATTTCTACAAGCGTATTTCGAAGCAGATTTGCCTGTACGTTTCAGGCCGTCTTACTTCCCCTTTACCGAGCCATCGGCTGAGGTAGATATGGGGTGTGTGAGTTGCGCTGGTAAAGGCTGTCGCATTTGCGGGAACACGGGATGGTTAGAAGTCATGGGATGCGGAATGGTGCATCCTCGGGTTCTCGAGATGTCGAATATCGATCCAGAAACCTACAACGGTTTTGCCTTCGGCATGGGTGTCGAGCGTCTTGCCATGTTGCGCTATGGCGTAGGGGATTTACGCACCTATTTCGAGAATGATCTTCGCTTCCTGCAGCAGTTTAATTAGTCGTTAGCGCCTCTGGTGTGATCCTCGCTCTGGGAATAAACCGCCGGCGCTGTCAAAAGTATGTGAGTCCAACATGATTTTTAGCGAAAGCTGGTTACGTGAGTTTGTCGATCCGGGTATGTCGACAGCCGAACTCGTCGAGACCCTGACAATGGCGGGTCTGGAAGTCGATAACGTTACTTCTGCGGCCTCGCAGTTCAGCGGCGTCGTAGTAGGGCGCGTAGAGAGCACCGAGCAACATCCAGATGCAGACAAGCTCTCCGTTTGTCGAGTGACAGATGGCGTCACTGACTATCAGGTTGTTTGCGGCGCGCCGAATGTCCGGCCGGGACTTTTGGTGCCCTTCGCGAAAGTCGGCGCTGTCCTCGAGGGTGGCGATAAGCCTTTCAAGATCAAAGCAGCTAAGCTCCGAGGTGTCGAGTCCAACGGAATGCTTTGTTCTGCAGAAGAACTCGGTCTTGCCGAGTCTTCCGATGGTTTGCTTGAGCTGCCTGAAACGCTAACTGTCGGTGAAGATATTAGAGTCGCGCTGGACTTAGACGATAAACTTATCGAGCTTGATCTTACCCCGAACCGAGGTGATTGCTTGGGTATGATAGGGCTTGCACGGGAAGTCGGCGTCCTCGCGCGTGCGCCGGTTAAGGACCTCGAGTTCCCATCAGTCGAGATAACGACACAGCGCAGCGTTCCGGTAGCGACGGCGGCACCTGATGCCTGTCCCACGTACTTAGGTCGGGTGATCGAAAACATCAACATCGAGGCGCCAAGCCCTTACTGGCTACAGGAACGGCTTCGTCGCAGCGGATTGAGAAGCATTGACCCTGTTGTCGACGTGACAAATCTCATGCTGTTAGAACTCGGTCATCCCATGCATGCTTTCGATGCCGATAAGCTGCGGGGCACCGTGACGGCGCGCTTTGCGAGCGAGGGCGAGAAACTGACGCTATTGGACGATCGTGATGTCGTTTTAGGCTCTGAAACTCTACTCATTGCAGATGAGGCGCAAGCGCTCGCTATGGCAGGTATCATGGGTGGACTCTCGAGTTCCGTAACGAGAGATACCAAATCAATTTTTCTTGAATGCGCATTCTTCTCCCCACTCGCGATAGCCGGAAAGGCGCGAAGTTATGGCATGCATACAGATGCCTCGCATCGCTATGAGCGTGGTGTGGATTACGCGTTGCAGGCGCGCGCGCTTGATCGAGCAACGGCGCTTCTGCTCGAAATAGTTGGAGGAAACGCTGGACCAGTTAGCGTCGCCTCTGGCAACTTGCCAGAAAGTCGGCAGGTGCGGTTAACGTTTTCGAATGTAAAACGTCTGTTAGGCGTTGAGATACCTCAGGCGGAGTGTTTGGATATTTTATCTAGACTCGGGTTAGTCGAAGCAGCTTGCGACACTGAAAGTTGTGTTTTCACGGTGCCTTCCTTCCGCTTCGACATCTCTATCGAAGCAGACCTCATCGAGGAGATTGCGCGGGTTTTCGGTTATAACAAGTTGCCGGAAACGCTTGGCATGGGTGCACAACGGCTGCCTAAAATCGCTGAAAGTGTTCGCCCCGTCTCAGCGCTTAAACGGATTCTAGTTGCCGAGGGGTATCAAGAGGCAATCAATTACAGTTTTATCGATCCAGATTTAGCGAAAAACGTCTATCCTGAAAGCCAGACGGTATTGCTTCAAAATCCACTCTCTGCAGAAATGTCTGTCATGCGCCCGAGTGTTCTTCCAGGTTTGCTTTCGACTCTAAGCTACAATCTCAATCGCCAGCGTGAGCGCGTGCGCTTATTTGAAGAGGGGTTGGTTTTCGAACGGCGGGATGGCGCGATCACGCAAACGCGAAAATTAGCGGGTCTTGTTTACGGCTCTGTAAACCCCATTAGTTGGAATCAACCGAAACAAGCTGTCGACTTTTATGACATAAAAGGTGCCGTAGAATCCTTGCTTAATTTGGGTTTGGGGGCTGGGGCCTACGAGTTCGTGAAAGGCGAGCATTCAGCGTTGCACCCTGGGCAATGCGCCGAAGTTCGCTGCAAGGGCGAGCCGATTGGGTTTGTAGGGGCGCTTCATCCGCGCCTTCAGCGGCATTTTGGTTTTCCTAGCAAAGCCTATTTGTTTGAGCTAGATACTGCGGCGCTGGTCGAAGGACGTTTGCCCGCGGCATCCGCGCTATCGCGATATCCAGAGGTTAGTCGAGATCTATCGGTTGTTGTGTCTGCAGGGATTGCGGCGAGTGATCTTGCTGCATGCATTCGCGTCAATGCGGGTGATGACCTTACAGAATTGACCACTTTCGATGTCTATGAAGGGCCCGGGGTTGGTGAAGGCAGAAAATCTATTGCATTTGGCTTGACCTGGCAGCATCCTTCGCGCACCCTTAGCGATGAGGAGATTTCTGCTATTATTGCTAAATGTATCAAAGCTCTAGAGAGTGAATTTAATGCTGAGTTGCGGTTTTAACGCCCATTCCTCTCGAGCTTAACGTTTTTTTCAATGCGCGATGAATAGCGCGGAAGCAAACCAAGATGAGGGTTTGATATGACAGACGGTGCCCTAACCAAGGCAGATATGGCTGAGCGTCTATTCGAGGAGCTCGGCCTCAATAAACGCGAAGCAAAAGAGGTAGTCGAGCAATTTTTCGAAGAGATACGATCCTCTCTTGAGTCTAACGAACAGGTGAAGCTCTCGGGCTTTGGTAATTTTGATCTGCGCGACAAAAAAGAGCGTCCCGGACGCAATCCAAAAACAGGGGAAGAGATCCCCATCAATGCGCGCCGGGTGGTCACATTCCGACCTGGTCAAAAACTTAAAGCACGAGTAGAGGGCTATGCTGGAAGCCAAGAATAACGACGAATTGCCTGAAATCCCGCCCAAGCGCTACTTCACGATAGGGGAAGTTGGTGAACTTTGTGCCGTAAAGCCCCATGTGCTTCGGTATTGGGAGGCTGAATTTCCGCAACTTAAACCAGTAAAGCGTCGGGGCAATCGACGCTATTACCAGCGCGGTGACGTTATTTTGATTCGTCAGATCAAAAGCCTTCTCTACGAGCAGGGCTACACGATTGGTGGAGCTAGGCTCAAGATGAATGATAAGAGTGAGCCTACCCAACCCGCTCCCGTATCAAACATTGAGCTCAAAACCGTCATTGCAGAACTCGAGGCGGTAATAGCCTCGCTTTAGAAAAGAATCGCCTTCCGACGCTGTCATCTTGAAAGGAAAGTCGTTAAAATTCCAAAAATCGGGGCGTAGCGCAGCCTGGTAGCGCACTACACTGGGGGTGTAGTGGTCGCAGGTTCAAATCCTGCCGTCCCGACCAATTTTATTGTTCTCTCTTTCCTCCCGCATTCCTTATCCCGCACTCTATCCCACAGGCATTATCCGTTTTACTGACACTGACGACGGACTGCATCAGGGCTTCCTAGTCACTAACAAACATTAAACCTGTGCGATTAAGCCGTGTCTCTTGTCTTTTCAAGCTTCCGCAACAACTCCATGCAATGACATCGGTCACATTATTCCAGGCCGTCGCCCTTCGAGACACGTAGAGCGAGGATGGATTCTGCTCTTTGTTTTGCCAGACAGCGCTCTTCGATTTCGTCGATGTAGTCTAAAATCGCTTCACGCGCGCAGTACTCGATCGTTCTACCCGTTGTCATCGCCAATATTAGAAGTCGCTTCTCAATCTGCTGTGGAAGATCTATCGTGAACATGTTTCGCCTCTCATTGTTTGGTTGTAGTTTTTTTTAGTAGTGGAGCATCGCATGGTGTCGCACAGGCGCGAGGAAACCGGCTTAATGAGCGTTGTCTCCATAGGCAGGCGATTCTCCAGCTCCGCTACCGAAAACAGCCGCTCCTCAGTGATACTAGATGTCGGGAGGCGTTTGGCAAGGTGACTTATGGTTTACAGTACATTGCAAAGGTGTTTTACCGATCAATATACAGGTGAACTGCTTGTCGAAAACCACTATTGGTAGTGTTATTGCGCTGCTCTATCGTTTAAAATCAAGCCAACCAGAGGTTAGTGGGTATTTTCGTCTCCCCGGCGTTACTCAGCCCTCACGACAAGAATAATTATCAGAATCTGAAAACGATGCGTCTCAAATGTATTAAGCTAGCTGGATTCAAGTCTTTCGTTGATCCGACAACAATCGACTTTCCCTCAAACCTCTGCTCAGTCGTCGGGCCTAACGGCTGCGGTAAATCGAATGTCATTGATGCAGTTCGTTGGGTGATGGGCGAAAGTTCCGCAAAGAACCTGCGAGGCGAAAATATGACCGATGTCATATTTAACGGTTCTGGTGGGCGCAAGCCGGTGGGACAGGCGAGTGTTGAGTTGGTGTTCGATAATCACGATCATAAATTGACCGGCGAATACGCAAACTTCGACGAAGTCTCTATAAAACGGAAGGTCGATCGTGATTCGCAGTCTACCTACTCACTAAATGGCACGAAATGCCGTCGGAAAGACGTCACGGATATTTTCCTCGGCACAGGCCTCGGTGCGCGTAGCTATTCGATTATCGAGCAGGGCATGGTTTCAAGACTGATTGAGTCAAAACCAGAAGAGCTGCGCGTTTTTATTGAAGAAGCTGCAGGAATTTCAAAATACAAAGAAAGGCGAAAGGAGACTGAGAGCCGAATTAAGCGTACACGCGAAAATCTAGAGCGGTTATCAGATATTCGTGACGAATTAGGAAGGCAGCTTGCACATCTCCAACGGCAATCTGTAGCTGCCGAAAAATACGGCGAATACAAGGCGCAGGAGCGGCAGACGACTGCTTATCTGAACGCGCTCAAATGGCAGGCACTGGACGCTGATATTAAGCAAAACAAGGCGGCCATAGGAGACCAAGAGGTTAAGCTGGAGGCCACGATCGCCGAACAGCGTGAAGCCGATGCGAAAATCGAGCAGCGCTTAGTCGATGGTACGGAACTGGCTGACAAACTCGGCGAAGTGCAGGCAAGATTTTATAGTTTAGGCAACGACATTGCGCGTCTCGAGCAATCTATCGAGCACCACCTCGAACGCGCGGACCAAATGCGTTTCGATCTCAGAGAAACTCAACAGGCGTATGAGCAGACGAGAGAGGAACTCGATACGGATCTCTCTCGCATCGTTGAAATAGAGACAGAGCTCGAGGAGGTGAGCCCTGAGCTAGATTCTGCACTCGAACTAGCAGCGGAATCAGCGGCGATACTTGAGGATGCCGAAACTGGGCTACGTCAATGGCAAACGGAATGGGATGCATTCAACGAAAGTGCGGAGCGTCCCAGGCAGGTAGCAGAGGTCGAACAGGCGAGGATTCAGCAACTGGAGAATATTGTGCAGCGCGGGCTCGAACGTAGCCGCCGGTTAGAGGAAGAGCGCGCACAACTCTTGCAGGCAGACGAAGACGAAACTGTCATCGAGGCGCGAGAGGAGCTTGCTCTTTTGGAGGAGTCTATTGAAAAACTTCAGGCTCAGAGCCAGCTCGCAGGCAGTGAAATTGCGCTACGTCGTTCGGAATACAGTGAATGTGCAGATCAGTTAGACGCCGCTCGAAGTGAATTGCAAACAGCTCGTGGGAAATTAGCCTCGTTAGAAGCACTACAGCAAGCTGCTCTTGGGCTCGATAACGAAGAGGTCAATACCTGGCTGCGAAGCAATGGTCTTGGAGATCGGCAACGCCTTGCTGAAAGCATTCGTATTGAGGCGGGCTGGGAACAGGCCGTCGAATCAGTGTTGGGAGATACGCTTCAAAGTATTTGTGTAGAAGGGCTGAACGACCTCGAGGCGCTTCTCGCGGAGTTGCCTGAGGGGCGAATCGCACTTGTCGATGTCAAGACACAGGCGAGTGACAAACTCTCGACAAACCTGACTCTCAAACCACTCGGTGACTTTGTCCAGGCTGACAGCGGGATACGAGATTTGCTACAAGGAATCTATGCCGCCGACTCCTTGACTGACGCATTAGCGCAACGGGTAACGCTAGGCTCGCATGAGTCTATTGTTACATCTGATGGAGTCTGGCTCGGTCGGTCATGGGTCCAGTTAAAGACGGCAGACAAAGAAGGGTCGATTGTAAAGAGGCGTGGGCTTATCGAAGAGCTCAATGAATTAATCGATGCGCGTCTTCTCCTTTCAAATCAACTTAACGACCGTCAAATTGACTTAAAAGAGGCAATCGCCGAGGCCGAGCAGGCGCGCGAACAATTGCAGGTAGATATCGCAGCCAACAGCAAGGCGTTCGGTAACCTTAAATCTCAGCTGAGCGCGCAGCAGGCGAAAGTCGAGGAAGCGGGCTTGCGCCGTCAGAGAATCCACCATGAGCTTGAGGAACTTAAACGCCAAATCGAGCTTGAGCAGGAAAACATAGCCGAATCTAGGCAGAGGCTACAAGTTGCGCTCGATTCCATGGAAGAAAATATCGAAGCACGTGAAGCGCTGGAGCAAAGGCGCGAACATCATATGCGCTCGCAGCAAGCCTCACGTGAAAAGGCGCGAAACCACAAGGATATTGCTCATTCACTTGCTTTACGGCAGCAAACCTTGCAGTCCCAGCTTCAATCAACTCGCGAAACAATGGATCGAATGTCTGCACAGGCCAAACGTAGCCAAGAGCGCATTGAATCTCTGACAACGCAAATAGCGACATCCGAAGAGCCTGTTGCTGATATGCGCTCTGAGTTGGAATCGCTTTTGGAAAAGCGATTAGAAGTTGAGCAGGAGCTCGTCCAAGCTAAAGCTCAAGTCGACGCAAACGAATATGCGATACGCGGATTAGAAGCCGAAAGGAATAGTATTCAGGAGCGTAGTAATCAAATTCGGGAAGTGCTAATGCAGGCACGTCTGAAAAGCGAAGGCTCGTCTGTAAAGCAGGAGGCAGTCCTCGAGCAACTGACTGCCGCAAAATTTAATTTGGAGGCCGTACTAAATGCACTGCCGGAAGAGTTGGACGTTGAGCAATGTGATGCAGAATTAGAGCGACTTGCCAATCGTATCCAGCGTTTAGGTCCAATTAATCTGGCAGCAATAGACGAATATGCACAGCAGTCCGAGAGAAAGGTTTATTTAGATAAGCAAAATGAAGACCTCGAACGTGCATTGACTACTCTGCAAAATGCCATTAAGAAAATCGATCAAGAGACGCGTGCACGTTTCAAAGAAACCTTTGATAAAGTCAACGCCGGCTTGCAGGCGCTTTTCCCAAGAGTATTCGGTGGAGGACACGCCTATCTTGATATGACAGGCGAAGACTTGCTCGACACAGGGGTCGCCATCATGGCGCGGCCACCAGGCAAGAGAAACAGCACTATCCATCTGCTGTCAGGCGGAGAGAAAGCGATGACCGCGATAGCTCTCGTGTTTTCAATTTTCCAATTGAACCCTTCGCCATTCTGTATGCTCGACGAAGTCGACGCACCGTTGGACGATGCGAACGTGGGACGTTACGCCAATCTGGTTAAAGAAATGTCAAAATCGGTTCAATTCATTTTCATCACTCACAACAAAATTACTATGGAAATGGCCAATCAACTTTTGGGCGTAACGATGCATGAGCCGGGTGTCTCCAGGATCGTTGCGGTTGACATTGAAGAAGCCGCTGAGCTTGCAGCCATGTAGCGACAGCACGATTATCATTTTGTTTAGCGACGACGGGATGGCCTCCGCTTTTGACAAGAATCAACGCTAAGTATTTTTAACTTTCCCGCGCAGATCCCTAAAGATCTGCGGCCATCGTGCTGATAACCCTTGGAAGACCTTTCAATCATCAGCCTGTCTAAAGTTTCTTATGGATTTACGCGAACTCGTCATTCTTATCCTCGGATTAACTATTGTTGGGGTGGTCGTGCGAGGCCTTTTGGTGGCTTTGAAAGCGCGTAAAAACCAACTTAGGCTCGCGATCGACAAGAATATACCCAAAGATATAGATCTCGATGCGTTGGAGTTGGCAGAGCTCCCGAGCGGCGGTGCCCGTATAGTGCGTCGTTCGGTCAATGATGCGAGCATAACGCCACCAGAAAGCCGAGAGGACGCCGCCGTCTCAGATGAATCATCACAGCAATCCTCGACTGTATCGGACGACTCTGCTGACTTGTTGATCGACAGCAATGCAACAGAGCAAACCTCGTCCAAGCACGAGGATGAAGAGGTCGCGTCGGAGGTAAAATCAGCCGGAGAAGGGTTAGTAGAATCTGATTTGAACGCTGACGCCGACGCGGACTCAGAACCTGGAGCCCAGGAAAGTATTAGCGACGGGCTCGCGCCAGCAGTGCCGGGGTCGATTTCCTTGGGTGATGGCATTGATGATATTGATGACTTCAACGAGCCAGATCAGCTAGAGCCGCCAGAGCAAAAAGTGGCGCTTAGTAAAGAAGTTGAAATCGGCGAGGATCTGCAAGAGACAGGTGAGCAAGAGAGCGACGAGTATTCGTCCATTACTCTATCCGCAGGTGACCGGATCGGTGGCGAAAATAGGCGTGTCAAAACTACAGCACGGAAAGAGTTTCGTGGCACTACGCTATTTGGCTCACTAAGCGCAGCTGGCAAGTCATTGAGCGCTCTTGTTAGCGCACGCAAGTCATCCGAAGATGATCTCAGTAGCAATTCTAGTATCCAACCAGCTACCGAAGAAGCCTCTTTAGCCGACGATCCTACAATGGCTCCTGACGTTGAGAGCAGCGCATTGTTCGAGGAGTACTCTCAGGTCGAGAACACATCGGAGGCATCCAGCGCTAGGGCTAAAGAACCATCTGAGTCTCACTCCCCGGCGGTTACAGACTTGTTTCCGGAAACATTCGAGGATCTGACTACTACCTCTCAATCCTTTGGCGAAGCGGACGAAGCTCCAATCCAAGTAGAGAAAACAGCAACCGTTGTCCCTGCAGAGCAGGCGAAAACCCCGAATAAAAAAGCCAACGAACAGGCGTCTAAAAACGCAGCCGAGCAAGCTCCTAGAAAGTCGCAAAAAAAGACTAAAACCAAAGAGCAAGAAAACACGGGGAGAGCTGACAATGCAGCCGGCGTAAACAACGGCGAGTTGGCAAGCAACACGACAGAAGAGGATAAAAAGCCTAAGCCAGCGGTAAAACCACAGCAAAGCAGCATGAGTGACGTAACTGAAGTCCTTGTACTCAATGTAACGGCGAAGAAGGGCCGACTGATTATGGGGGAGAGGCTGCTGTCACTGATGGAAGGGCTTGATCTGCAATTTGACGAAAGAAAGATATTTAGCAGGCGATCGAGTGAGACTGAAGACGATGCCCTTTTTAGCGTTGCCAATATGCTACAGCCGGGCACGTTTGACCTTAGCAATATGGAAAATTTCGCGACCGTAGGGGTTACGTTGTTTTTGCCGTTGCCCGCACCAGCAAGTAGCTTCGAGGCTTTCGAAGAAATGCTTCAAACTGCACAAGACCTTGTGCGCTCCATCGACGGCGAACTGCGCGACGATCAGCGCAATATGATGACAGGCCAAACAATTGAACACTATAGGCAGCGCGTCCGCGATTTTGAGCTTCGAAGGTTGCGCTCGAGGGCCGTCGCAGGGTGATCGTCTCCCCAGAGATTCTGGATGAGGTCGCTGGGCTAAGGCTTGAATTGGAACGCCACAATCGCCTCTACCACACGTTAGATAATCCCGAAATTACCGACGCTGATTATGATGCGCTGCTCGCGCGTCTCGTGATGCTTGAAGACACGTACAATCTGCATTCGCCGACTTCACCTTCGAGTCGCGTCGGCGCAGAGCCTCTCCCGGGATTTACTCAAGTTACGCACGAAATTCCGATGCTCTCGCTAGACAAAGTGTTCGATGGTGATGATCTGAGAGCGTTTGAGGGCAGAATTCTAAAGCGTGTTGAAATCGATGGAGAAATTACCTATAGCTGCGAGCCCAAAGTCGACGGGGTCGCCGTCAGCTTGCTTTATGAAAACGGTGTACTCATTCGTGCAGCGACTCGGGGCGATGGCAGTGTTGGCGAAGATATCACTCACAATGTGCGTACGATTCGCAGTATCCCTCTAAAGCTTAGTGGTGGAGGCTTTCCATCACTTCTCGAGGTCAGAGGAGAGATTTTTTTGGGTAAGCGTGGTTTTGCCCAGTTGAACGAGCAGGCGCGATTAGATCAATCCAAGGTGTTTGTTAATCCTCGAAATACAGCCGCTGGTACATTAAGACAGTTGGACTCTAGGCGAGCTGCCAAAGTGCCCCTACAAATGTATTGCTATAGCATAGGCCTTCACGAGGGCGGAGAGCTACCGGACAGCCTAGATGGTGTTTTTATCGCCTTGGCTGAATGGGGGCTGCCGACCAATCCTCAACGACAAGTCGTGGAAAGTATCGATAGATGCATCGTTTACTGTGAAGAGCTGTTAGGTATGAGGAACGCTCTTGAATATGAAATCGATGGGGCAGTGATTAAAGTGGATTCGTTTAATCTGCAATCAGCTATCGGTACTAATGCTCGAACTCCGCGTTGGGCCATGGCTTATAAATTTCCAGCAGAAGAAAAAAGCACGCGCCTTATCGATGTTGAGTTTCAAGTGGGTCGCACGGGAACCATAACGCCAGTGGCAAGGCTCGAGCCTGTTTTCGTTGGTGGCGTTACCGTTAGCAATACTACACTACACAACATGGACGAAGTAGCGCGTCTCGGAATTCGAATCGGTGACGAAGTAGTGATCCGAAGAGCGGGCGACGTAATTCCGAAAGTGGTAAAGGGGGTGCCTGGGTCGCTTAATCCCAACCCGAGGCCGATAGTTGCGCCATCTCATTGTCCTGTCTGTGGCTCCTCTGTTGAGAAGGAGGGAGAAGTGCTCATTCGCTGCAATGGCGGACTTGTTTGCGGAGCACAACGTAAGGAGTCTATACGTCACTTTGCCTCTCGAAATGCCCTAGATATCGACGGTCTCGGCGAGCGTATAATCGAGCAGCTCGTCGAGGCTGAATTGGTACGCGATGTTGCTGATTTGTTTAGTCTAGAAGCCAGCACCTTGATGAATTTGGAGAGAATGGGGGCTAAATCTGCAGAAAAGCTTGTGGCAGCAATCGCGGACTCTCGCCGGACAACGCTGCCCAAATTTTTGTATGCGTTGGGAATCAGGGAGATAGGAGAGGCGACCGCGCTTCAACTCGCCAATCATTTTGGTGAGCTTTCGGCATTACAAGAGGCAACGATTGAGTCACTGATTGATGTTCCCGATGTCGGCCCCATCGTAGCCGAGCACGTCGTCAGTTTCTTCGCCAATAAGGCAAACGTCGCATTGCTAGCGAGATTGCAAGAATGCGGGATAACTTGGCCGAAAATAAACGTAGCGAGTGCTGAGAGCCAACCCCTAAGCGGTCAAACAATCGTGCTGACGGGTACGCTAGAAATGCTTTCAAGAAATGAGGCAAAGGCGCGGCTTGTCGCATTAGGCGCGAAGGTCGCAGGCAGTGTGTCGAAAAGTACGACAATCGTTTATGCCGGACCAGGTGCCGGCAGCAAGCTAGCCAAAGCCACAGAGCTAGGTATCGAAGTGGGCGATGAAGCTGCGCTTCTTGATCTATTGCGATCGCATGAATCGTCACTCAAGTCTATAGATTAAAAGCTAATTGCTATGCTCTGACTGTGTCTAATTTGGATGAGTAATTATGAGTTGGTGGGGTAAGGTTGTTGGCGGCACATTTGGTTTCATGCTTGGCGGGCCGCTCGGCGCGTTAATGGGCGTAAGTCTGGGTAACTATTTCGATGGTGGCTTAAATACGCAGTCGTCGCGCTTAGGTTTAGGCGAAACTGAACGAGTGCAATCTGCGTTCTTTACAACGACGTTCGCATTAATGGGTTATGTGGCGAAATCCGACGGTAAAGTCACTCGTGATGAAATAGTAGTCGCAGAACGTGTCATGTCGCAAATGCGGCTTAACACGCAGCAGCGAGAAGTCGCCATAAAGCTTTTTAATGAGGGTAAACGTAAAGATTTTCCTCTCGAAGAAATTCTTACTCAATTCAGACGTGAATCTGTTCGGCGTTCTAGTCTCGTACAGATGCTACTCGAAATCGTCGCTGCGACAGCGCTCGCAGACGGCACGCTGCATTCGCAGGAACGCAAAACGCTCGAACTGATTGCTAGCAAGCTGGGAGTCGGTAGGGCGCGGCTCGACGCCGTTCTCGCGCGCGTGTCAGGTCAAGCTGGATTCGAGAGTGCAGATGAAAATCGGTCTAAACTCGCAGCAGCCTACGCACTTCTCGCGATCGAATCCACGGCGAGCATGGAGGAAGTTAAACGTGCGTATCGCCGTCAGATGAGTCAGCATCATCCCGATAAACTTGTAGCCAAAGGCTTGCCTGAAGAAATGATAGACATCGCCACGCGTAAAACGCAGGACATTAAAACTGCTTACGATTTGATTCGAAAGACGCGCGAGTGAAGGGCTATATACGGGGTCGCGTCTCGTTTGATGACCACGTTCCGATGTGCTGTAAAACACGTATTCCGATGATATGCTCTAGATTAATCAATTGATTAGCAAGGCCCTTGGCGGTAACAGCGTCATCGGCATTGCCAGCAATTAGGTCTATCTCAATACCGTGCTCAAGATAATGGAGATCGAATTTAAGGCCGGATCCGCTGTCGGTCATTTCTCTCCATCGCGTGCTGATAATCTCTTCAACTTCATTTCTAGACGGTACCGCGGTGCCATCGAGCGGGTGGTCGTGGTCGGGATTGCCCTGAGGATCTATATGCGGGATAACCTCCCCTACGTCAGTAAAGTTTTCCCTCAGTCGTGCACTGGCAGATGCGCCTATTTGATGCCCCTCGGAGACTGAGATGCGGGGGTCGACAACGAGATGTACTTCGACAATAGCCTTGCCGCCCGACAGTCGAGAGCGAAGATCTGTAAGTCCTTTCACCCCGGGAGTCGCTTTTAAACAATCTTCAAATTCACTACGGCGTTGGTCGGGTAGGGCGGTATCAACGAGTTCGCGAATACTTTCGGAGCATAAATCCCATCCGATCTTGGCAATGAGTAGCGCAACAAACATGGCAGCGAGCGTGTCCAACCAGACGACACCGAACTGGCCACCCACAATACCGATCAACACAGCGATCGATGACAGCGCATCACTTCTGCTATGCCAGGCGTTGGCTCGGAGAAGACTCGAATTTAGTCGCTCGGCCGTAGCTAAGGTGAATCTATAGATCCATTCTTTACTGGCGATTGAAATCGCTGCGATGATAGCGCCGAAAAGGCCAGGGACGACGAGTTCATCGACAGCTGCTAATCGTTGACTTGCGTCGTAGAGCAGCACTGCTGCAGTAATAAAAAAAACAATACCCATGACAATCGTGCCGACTGCTTCGAAGCGCCCGTGTCCATAGGGGTGACCTCTATCAGGTGCAGCATAGGCTGTTCGGGCAATAACGAGCACAAAAATATCGGTCACTGCATCGGTTAACGAATGGACGCCGTCGGCAACCAGTGCAAATGATGCGCTCATTATTCCGCCGACTATTTTGCCCAAGCCTAGAGCAAGGTCTAAAGCCATCCCTATTAGAGTAATGCGTACTGCTTCGGTTTGGGCGTCAATTGGGTTTTTCATAAACAAAGGGGATAGTTAGAGTTAGGTAGTAGCAGGAACCTTGAATTATGGGCCTTATCCGGTCGACAGGGAATGGGGTTGGCTCAATGTTTGGCCTTTCAAAGAAAAAAGCCCGCGATCCGGAGATCGCAGGCTTAAGGCACGTTGGCCTAATTAAGGACCGCAATAGTGAACGGTCAATCTATCAAGGGAGAGATAAATGGCTCAAAACCCACAAGTTTGAAAACAATCTACCTACATAATCTCTGACCCCGTCCGTGGATGAGAGTTCCCGAAATTTTTAAAAAATCCTCTTTCATGCAAGAAGTAAACTTAAGTAATTGATATAGTTATATTTTCATTATCTCTAGCCCTTCAATGGCAAGGGATTGAGCGGCGCCTGCGGAAGTGATTACGGCGACACTCGGCTTAATTCCTACAAAATAGCGCTCAGCCACCCTCTGAAGGTCTTCAATTGTAGTAGAAAGAACTCGTTGCCTAAATGCTAGGCGCTGCTCGATGCTGCGGCCAAAAACGCGATTATAGAAAGCGGCCTTGGCCTCGCCGGCAGGAGAGGCCGGCTTGTCCATCTGCGCTATTACGCCGAGAATCGCCTCTTCGAGCTGATTGTCTGGATGGGGTGTATTCCTCAGCCATTCGATCGATCTGTCGAAATCGGCAAGAGTCGCTTCAAGCCTTGGGTCACGGTAGCTGTAAAAACGAAAAGAAGCCGAGGATCCATCTTGGCTTGCGCCGCCACCGTAAGCGCCACCTTTCTCTCTAATCACGCTGTGCAAGAAGCCGTTGCGCAGGAAGCCTGCTAATACCTGAAGCGTTGCATGATCTTCATGGTTTGAGGGCACAGTAGGATAGGCTTGTGCACAAAAATTTACCTGCGTTGATGTCGTCCAAGCTTGTGCTACAGGGTGTCTAATAGGTTCTAGTGAAAAGCTTTCAGCCGAAGAGCCGCATGTTTGTGATTGCCACGTGTGTGCAATCGGAGAAGCAAGAGCCTCTTCATACTCAGGCTCGCCGATTAGTAAAAATTGCCTATCGGCTGAGGTAATTAAGGTGTGCAGATCCCTAAAGCGCGCCAAAAGTGCAGCGCGCTCGACAGGTTTTTTTAGCTGCTCACGGATATTCTTCAACTTAATCAGTCCTGCTAGGCCTGAAGTTTGATGGTTCATTTGCGCTGTAGGCGAATAGCCACTACTGGCCGCACTCATAGCCAGAGAGTGTCCTGAACCAGTAATACTGCTGAGTTTGCGGGTAGTAATTTGCTCAATAAGCTCAGTAATCCTTTGTTCCTCGTCAAAGCGAACGCCGTCGATCGTTTCTGCAAGCAGTTCGCTGAGAGCCTGATTGTTTGCACGTAGGCATTTAGAGGAGAAGGTCAGCGTGCCCTGTACTACCTGTTCATCGTCTTGATGGCTTTTTATGCTGCTAAAACAGTTAATACCGCCGCATATCTGCGCCTGCCAAGCTTGGGTTTGGGCATAGTCACGTTCACCGACACCTAGCTCGGTCACGCAGCTCGTATACAAGGGAAGTATCTCGATGAGGTTTTGCGGCAGCTTCGGTAAAGTAAAAACAACTTGCTGATAGGCTAGCCCGTTAGTCCCTTGCCCGTAATAAGTTAGCGTGTCGCCCGAAGCTAGTTGCCTTATCGTAGGCCTTGGCTCAGTTAGCGTTTCAGGGACATCTTCTTTGCTTACTTTAGGGAGGATAGACGGGTCGTCTTCGGCGCTTTGACGTGCTTCTAGAGCCATGCTGCGCTTTACGATAGCCTCAATTTCCTCTTGTGACAGTGACTCTTTTATCGCAGCGAGTTTCTCGCGCTCTGCTGTTTCTTTGCGTTCTGCGAGCTCGAAATCTGGAGTAAGTGTCAGTGTTAGCCGATGCTTGTTATCGAGCAATAAAGATTGGATCAAGTCTGGGATAAAATTTGGATTTAGTACTTCGACGCGGAGTTTCTCGAGAACAGGGTCAATGTTCATAAGCTCGATTGGGTCGCCACGGTGCATCGCACTTGAGAGTCCAGCAAGGATCAGTTGCAAGCCGTAGGGATAACTATCACCAGCAATTTCGCGATGACTCAATTCGAGCTGATGCAGTGCAGCGAGGATGTGCTCTTGGTCAATCCCTTTTTCGACGATTGCTTCCAGGGTTTCTATGACTAGGGCTTCGACGGCATCGGTAGTGCCTGGAGCGCAGCCTTCGAGTCCTGCCATAAAACTCATTTCTCGGTTGGAATCCTCTAATCCGCACATGGGTGATGGCGAGGCGCCAAGATCGCTAGTCTCCAGGGCGGCGAGTAACGGACTACCGCTATTATCCATCAAGACTGCGGTCAAAAGTTCCGCCTTGAAGAGTTCTTCGATATTGCTGCTCTTGCCAAGAAGCCAAGCTAGCACCACATGCCCCTGAGGCGCTTCCTGATGTTCCGCAGCGAAGCTTTCCTCAACCCGTATCGGTGCGCTATATCGCACCTCATCGAGTATCTCTATTTTTGTATCGAGCACATTGAAGCGCTTTAGCGCGAGTGTCTCGAATCGCTCCTGGTGTCTATGCGCTGGGATGTTGCCGAAGGTCATAAACACCGCATTGCTGGGATGGTAATGTGTTCGATAAAAATCAGTGAGTTCTTCATAGCTCAGGCTGGGAATGTCTTCAGGTTCACCGCCGCTATTGTAGTGATAAGTCGTGGTAGGAAATAAATGTTTGCTCAAAGCCTGCCAGAGAACGCTGTTAGTCGAACTCATCGCGCCCTTCATCTCGTTGTAGACGACGCCCTTGTACTGGAGTTCGGTCGTCGGGTCATCGAGCTTTGCGAATTCAAGTCGATGACCTTCCTGTGCGAAGTCCAATTCATCGAGACGAGAAAAGAATGCGGCGTCAAGATAGACCTCCAGCAGATTATTGAAATCTTTGGGGTTTTTACTGGCAAACGGATAGGCAGTCCAATCGCTACTTGTGAAAGCATTCATGAAAGTGTTAAGCGAACGCCTAATCATCATAAAAAAGGGATCGCGTACCGGATATTTCTCACTGCCGCACAGAGCAGTATGTTCGAGTATATGGGCTACGCCTTTAGAATCAGTTGGAACAGTACGAAAACCCACTAGGAAGACGTTCTCATCGTTGTCGCTAGCGAGATGGTAGTGCGCAGCACCGGTGACACGATGCACATAATGCTCCATGGTCAAGTTCAATGAATCGATACGCTCGCTGCGCTTCCATTCGAATGCAGAGTGAGCCAGTGCGGTCTTCGTGACTTCTATCGATCCGTCTATAGGTGGCTGTGTTGGCTTGTTCATAAAGTCTCGCTGTGGTCAGTTGCGCAGCTGCGCATAGATTACTGTGTGGAGTGTCGACTCACCTTATCTTCTGTTTCTACGGCGGCGATATCCCATCGGATTCGCGTTGTCGGGTCTGGCTAAAGAGGTGGGCGTTCAAGGCTGAATCTCCCAAGCTTGCCGGACCTGAATTCATTGAGTAGTGACTCTGACGCTTTATGCCAATCAACTCGGTGACCGGCTTTAATGCAAGCGCGTGCCTTAGCCACCGCAGTCATAACTGACTCCGCGTCTTTCGCATCCTGGGGGAGGTCGTACCGAGACACTAAGCGATCGCGATGGTGCTTGAGTAATTCCTGTGCCAAAAACCAAGCTATGTCCTCGGCCTCAACCGCTGTTCGGCGGATAGTGCCTGTTGCTGCGAGGCGATAGGCGCCTTCTTGATCTTCGAGTTTAGGCCACATGAGCCCCGGCGTGTCGATCAAATGCCAATGATCGTCGAGCCTCACTCGTTGTTGGACTTGAGTTACGGCGGGCTCATTGCCTGTCTTTGCTAGCTTGCGGGCACAGAAAATATTCAGCAAGGTCGATTTACCCACATTCGGGATACCGCCGATGAGAAGTTGCTGGCGCTCTCCAATTTTAAGGTCATTAGCAAGGAAAAGTTTACGCGCGGCCTGAATGATTTGCTCAGCATCGAGCTGTGACTCGTGTCCATTCACAAGGCATATCGATTTTGGTTGGGCATTAAAATACTTCGCCCACTGCTCGGTCACGCGTGGCTCCGCTAGATCCGCTTTGTTTAGGATTCGAATCCGCGGGTGATTCGCACACAGAGCAGCGAAATGCGGGTTGGAGCTTGCCTGCGGTGTTCGCGCGTCCAAGACCTCAATAACTGCCTGGGTTTTAAGCAGGGTTTTAACAACTTCCTTGCTCGCCTTGTGCATATGGCCAGGGTACCAGTTCAGTGCCATCGTGCTTTTTTCCATTCAAGTTATAATGCGCCTAGAGCCGTGCAGTGTAGCGACCGATTACGGTAAACTCCACCGCCAAGTTGGCATTCTTATGGTTAAAGAAGCAATACGACGACTTTGCGGCTTCCCGTATCGCAACTACACGCATAGTCTGTGAAATCCCTCGAGAGGATGGCTCCATGACAGAGAATTTTGTATCAGATTTGTCCCTTACCGCCAGTCATGCTGGTCCCGTCGCGGCAGCAATGCAGCAAGAGTTGGAGGCGGCGTTTAATCCCACTTATTTGCGATTTGAGAATGAGAGTAATAATCATGGTGGCCCAGCGACCGACTCGCATTTTAAGCTGATTTTAGTCGCTTCAGCTTTCGCTGAACTGCGTGCTGTTCAGCGACACCAGCTTGTCTACAGATTGCTGGAAAGCTATCTAGAAGGCCCTGTTCATGCGCTATCGCTTCACTTGTTTACCGCTGAGGAGTGGGCGGAAAAAGAAGGCGGGGTAGCAGAATCACCGATCTGCCTAGGTGGTTCGAAAGGCGCTTAACTCTTGGTATACCTTGATAAGACTTGTAAGAGAAGTCTTGTAAGTTGTCGTCTCTCAATTAGTATAGTTAGCACATCACTAGAAGCGGTTGAGCGTTTCTAGGCCATGTTTCAACCGCTGTGTCTAGACTTCATGGTGGAGCTTAAGTCGAGTAAACTCACGTCCATGGACTCTAACTTAGACACGATAAAAACTGTCGTTTCCGGACGAAGCATTCGTAGCCGCTATCTCGCTATCGTTGTTTTGACGATAATCAGTGCTGCTGCAGTGCTGCCCAAGCTCTCTCGTTATGGGTCGATGGAGAGTTCACTCGCACCCTCAGGCAGCAACGCCCCAACACCCGCGCTTTCGGTATTGCCAGATTTCACGCTAGTTACCGACGTCGATGCGCGCAAGCAGAAATTTTTTGACTTTCTTGAAGAATACGTCAACGCGGAGAATAAGCGTCTTCTTCAGCGTCGAGAGTCGCTGGCGATGTTTTCGCAAATTTTGGCCAATGGGCACAGATTGAGTCCATCTGAAAGACTTAATCTTGGGAAGCTTGCTTTGGATTATCGAATCGACTTCAATTCTGAGGCTGGGCAGCGCGGAGACAAGGCTCTTGTTGCTCAGCTCTTACGTCGTGTTGATGCAATTCCTGTGTCCCTGGTTTTGGCGCAAGCTGCAAACGAGTCGGCTTGGGGTACCTCAAGATTTGCAGTAGACGGTAATAATCTGTTCGGTCAGTGGTGTTATGAAGAGGGCTGCGGTTTTGTTCCTCTGGCCCGAGATAATAAGGCGAGCCACGAGGTCAGAAAATTCAATACTATAGCCGCGGCAGTATCAGCTTATTTCAGAAACATTAACACACACCCGAGCTATTCGCATTTTCGGCGCATGCGAGAGAAAATGCGCGAGCAGGAAAAAAATCTCGACCCTATCCAGTTAGCATACGGTCTCGGAAGTTACTCACAACGCGGTGATAACTATATCGACGAGGTTCAAACGATTATCCAACAAAATGATTTGCGTCTCAGAGATGATGGTTAGCCGCTCGAGTGATCACAGTGGTTTGCTGCTATCGAACCAAGGCTGAGAGAACCAGAAATAACGACCCTGGTCTCTATGAGGCGCTGTGCACACATAATTCCAGCGTCGCCCTCTCTCTCGTTGCGTTGTTGAGATAACCGCTTGCTCACTGCCTTCACCAGTTTTTTCCCAAGAAATTGCCATCGGTTCTCCCTCGTCGAAGCAGGTTAGCCTTTCGCGCGAGTAAGCGCCGGCTCCGAATCGAATTGTCGCAGAGGGCGCTGAGAGTCTTGTCTCTGCTGAGAGCGGTAGGGTCATTTCCGCATCAAACGCGCGTGTCGAGTATTTCAAAGCAGCGCCTTCGAGGCCGGCGTAAAGCCCAGCGAGAGGGAAGCGTGGGAGTGCGGTTTGATCCGTAGTGGGGCCAATAGCCCCTGAGTTTTGCGCAAAGCCAACAAAGCCAAGCTCCGCTATAATTTCTTTACTCTCATTGCTGTATTCGCCATAAGGGTACGCGAATAAGTGTGGCTGTGGACCAAGCTCTGCCGTTATGCGAGATTGCGCGTCGAGAATGTCCGCGCGAGCCTCATCGCGCGATTGCCCGAGCATCGATCGATGTTCTGTACCGTGATTACCAATGATAACGCCAGCGTCGCGAAGCATCGATAAATGCTCCCACGTCATATATCCTGCCTGCTGTCTGTCGATAGGCCCCGTGCTGATGAAAACACTGAATGGGAAGCCGAATTCTTGTAGTAGGGGGAATGCCGTCGAATAAATAGACTCGTAACCATCATCGAATGTAATAGCAACTGACTTGCTGGGTAGTTCACCTCCTCGATTCAATTCGTTGATGATTTCTGTGACAGGCAAGACAGTGAAATCGTTTTCGGCCAAGAAAGTTAGGTGCGCTCTAAAAGCCTCGGGTGAAAGCGATGTTGATGGCGGGGTCGAATTTGATACATGATGGTAAACAGAGACTACGGCGCTCTGGTCGCCCTTCGCAGTTACGCAAATTAACAGAGCGCACAGAAAACAGAATGACCGCATCTTTAATGTCTTTTGTTTGATCCTCGTCGCGAGTTGAATGGCTTTGTTTTCCAATTTTTCTCCGCTTCCTGTTAACGGTCTTTCTATTTGTTAGTCTCAATGGATGTGTGCATGTAATAGTCCTACTGAGATTTCATGCACGCTTGAAGAGGGTGACTACCACTTACTTCAACTATTGGGTGCTCATCGCTATACTGTGCAGCACACTTACGTTAACTCACCCTAATGTATTAATCATTACTCCAGAGATCTCCTAATGCTATTTTCCGGACAAGCTATCAAAGTCTCATTGCTGCCTTCAGGCATTGCTCAGTTAATCTTCGATCTTGAGGGTTCGTCCGTCAACAAATTTGATCGACTGACGATGAAGGAACTCGGTGAAGCGACTGCTGTTATCGGTAAAAGCGATGCCCGAGGGGTTATTTTCTCAAGTGCAAAATCGACTTTTATTGTCGGGGCAGATATTACTGAGTTTACCGGCTTGTTTGCGACAGGCCCTGAAGCGATACGAGATTGGATTGGTCGCGCGAATGAAGTGTTTAATGCAATTGAAGACCTCCCGCTTCCCACTGTCGCAGCGATAAACGGCGTTGCCCTCGGTGGAGGCTTCGAGTTGGCACTGTCGGCCGATTACAGAGTAGCGTTAGAGTCTGCGGTAGTCGGTTTTCCTGAAGTAAAATTAGGCATCTTGCCTGGGTTCGGTGGCACGGTTCGTTTGCCTCGATTAATAGGATCAGAGAAAGCGATAGCCTGGATCAGTCAAGGCTCACATATACCGTCAAAAATAGCGCTAGCAGAAAGGGCGCTTGATGCCATCGTTGCAAATGATGATCTTATCGCAGCGGCCGAACGGATTATTGAAGATTGTCTGAACGGAAGTTTAGATTATACAGCCCAGCGTGCCATCAAAACCTCGCCGGTGCCAGAGAGTCCGGAGACGATTGCCGCACTCTTTATGTCAGCCAAGCCGGCGGTTGCAAAAGCGTCTGGAACTCATTATCCGGCCCCTCTGACAGCGGTGGAGGTCATGGAGAAAGGAGTTCTAGAAAGTCGCGCGGGCGCGCTCGTTGCAGAGCGTGAGGGATTCATTCAACTTGCCGGAACTAGCACCGCCGCGAATCTCGTCCAAATGTTTCTGAATGACCAATTCCTAGCGTCAAAATCGCGTGCACTCTCAAAAGGAGTGCCAGTCATCAGCAAGGCAGCTGTGCTGGGCGCTGGCATTATGGGAGGCGGCATCGCTTATCAATCCGCGTTGCGTGGTACACCGATTGTCATGAAAGATATCGCGCAGGCTGGTCTGGATTTAGGCATGAATGAAGCGCAAACACTTGTTGCCAAACAAGTGAAGCGGGGGAAGATGACGACTGAATCGGCGGATAGGATTATCGGTTCGATAACGCCTAGCCTCGCCTATGAGGATGTCGCTGGTGCCGAGTTGGTGGTCGAAGCGGTCGTCGAGAACGAGAGTGTCAAAAAATCAGTGCTCGCCGAATTAGAAAGCGTTGTGGCTGAAGATGCAATCATCGCTACAAATACATCAACTATTTCTGTTGATTGTCTGGCGACAGCGCTCAATAAGCCTGAGCGTTTTTGCGGGATGCATTTCTTCAATCCGGTACCCCTCATGCCTCTGGTCGAAGTCATCCGTGGCCAAGAGACTAGCAAAGAAACTATTGCATCGACGGTCGCTTATGCAAAATCTTTGGGGAAAACGCCTATTGTCGTTAACAATTGCCCGGGATTTCTTGTGAACAGGATCCTCTTCCCCTATTTCGGCGCGTTTTCAACATTAGTGTACGAAGGGGCGGATTTTAGACAGATTGATCGTGTTATGGAGGAATTTGGTTGGCCGATGGGTCCTGCTTATTTGCTCGATGTTGTTGGTATAGACACTGCCGTGCACGCCCAAGCGGTAATGGCAGCTGGTTTCGCGCGTATGGAGTTAGGCTTCGAAAGCGTTATCGATAAATTGTATTCACAGGGCGATTTAGGTCAGAAATCCGGTCGTGGCTTCTATGATTACGTAGTTGACGAGAACGGCCGACTTAAGAAACAGCCGAACCCAGAAATCGATTCGCTTATTGCGAGCGTTAGCGCCAAGCGTCGCAGCTTTAGCGATAGTGAAATTCGCGACAGATTGATGCTCGCGCTTTGTTTAGAGACAGTGCGTTGTTTGGAAGATGGCATTGTTGAGACTGCGATAGAGGCCGATATGGGGCTAGTGCTCGGGCTTGGGTTTCCTAAATTTAGAGGCGGTGCGCTACGATTCATTGATCAGTTAGGCCTGACAGAGTTTTGTGAGCTTGCCGACAGTTACACGCATCTTGGCCCCATGCTTACGCCGACTGCTAAACTGCGTGAGATGGCCAAAGCCAAACTGTCGTATTATAGCGAGTAAAAAGTAGTCGGTAGAAAGATGCTGGAGCTCAACAAAAGAACTCTAGCTACGGGCTTTACATACGAGCTTTACATACGGGCTTAACAATCAAGCTCTACTATTGAGTAGGGGCTTAACGGTACAAAGATGACTTCCATAAAAAGTATAAAAACTAAGAGTGAGATCGATCAGGCTTTAAAGCTTAACCGCTGCCGCAAAAATTTGCGCCGCGAAGTGGGAAAGGCTATTGCGGACTATACGATGATCGAAGAGGGTGACAAGGTCATGGTTTGTCTTTCTGGCGGCAAAGATTCGTATGTCATGTTAGACATTCTCATGAGTCTTCAGAAAAGCGCGCCGATAAATTTTTCCCTGCACGCGATAAATCTCGATCAAAAGCAGCCAGGTTTTCCGGAACATGTTCTTCCACAGTATCTCTCGTCACTTGGTGTCGATTATTCGATCATTGAGCAAGACACCTATTCGATAGTGATGGATAAAGTAGAAGAGGGTAAAACCTTTTGTGGGCTATGTTCTCGACTGAGGCGGGGAATACTCTACAACAAAGCAGTCGAATTAGGCGCGACAAAAATTGCACTGGGGCATCACCGTGACGACATAGTTGAGACGCTCTTTTTAAACATGTTTTACGGCGGTAAGCTCAAGGCTATGCCGCCTAAGTTACTCTCCGATGATAAGCGCAACGTTGTAATCCGTCCGCTCGCATACTGCAAAGAGCGTGAAATTGAGCGCTACGCTGAACTTATGGATTTTCCAATTATTCCTTGTAATCTCTGTGGTTCGCAGGAAAACATGCAACGACAAAATATCAAGGCCATGCTGCGCGGTTGGGATAAAGAGCAGCCGGGTAGGGTTGAAACTATTTTTAGAAGTATCTGTAATGTGCAGCCCTCTCAACTTGCTGATCCATCGCTCTTTCCGTTCAATAGTTTGCGTGCGGGAGTTGCTGATGAAGCAAAGCTCTCTCTCGTTGAGTTGGTATAGGCGTACGCATGGAGATTCCACACAGCCAACTTTCGGTTGAAGTGTTGGATGCCATCATTGAGGAATTTATAACGCGCGAGGGTACTGATTACGGGGAGTGTGATCTCGAGCTTGCCGAAAAAGTGGCGCAAGTAAAAGAACAACTCAATCGAGGTGACGTGTTTCTGAGCTTCGATCCCCTTGCGGGGACATGCCAGCTCTACCCAAAGGAATTACGCGCGGCATTGGAAGAATCAAGCGTAACAAATGCTTCGTAAATAACAATCGCAGCGATGTGTTGATAAGGCGAAGCATTAGGGAGACGTGGTGAACAGAAAATGAGTCAAAGTATTCCGAGTTTAGTTCCTATCCGTAACGAAGAAAACGTCGTCCCGGATGTTCGAGTCGATGCAACGGGGCTTTATTGTCCTGAGCCGATAATGCTTTTACATAAACATTTTAAATCGATGGCCGTAGATGAGGTCTTGGAGCTCACTGCAACGGATCCCTCGACAACACGAGACGTACCCAAGTTTTGCGCGTTTTTAGGTCATGACCTCGTCGCCTGCGAACAGCAAGGCGATCGATTTTGTTATCTGCTTAGAAAGGGTTCGGAGTGACCACCGCCGCGCCTGTTTATTTGCTCGATGCGTCGATCTACATATTTCAAGCCTATTTTTCGCCCTATAATAACAGCGTAGATGAAGCGGGTCAGGATCTAAGCGCCTTTGTCGGGTTTGTTCAATTCCTCATGTCTCTGTATCGCCGGGAAAGGCCGCTTTCAGGTGCAGTTGCGATGGATAATGCATTATTTACCGGTTTCCGACACGCATTAAGTGAGCAATACAAATCTAATCGTGAGTTACCCGACGAAAATCTAGCCCAGCAGTTAGATTTTTGTGCTCGAGCTGCGGATGCGCTTGGATGGCCTGTATTCGCGAGTATGCGGTACGAGGCTGACGATATTATTGGTACGCTCGCGAAACGTTCACGGGACTCCAGTACTAATGATGCGCAGGGAGGCGTCTGTATCGTCTCCAGAGATAAAGATCTCGCGCAGCTCATCCGAACAGAGGCCGATGTACTGTGGGATTTTTCGTCGAATCGACGTCGTTCGCGCGCTGACATTGAACGCGAACTCGGCATTTCCACGACTTTGATACCCGACTACCTCGGTCTTGTCGGCGACAGCGTCGATTGCATCGCCGGTGTTCCCGGTGTCGGACCGGTAAAAGCGGTGGCGCTGCTATCTGAATTCGGCACACTGGACGGTATTTATTCGAATCTAGATAAGGTAGCAGCGATGCCGCTGCGAGGTGCAAAAGCGTTGGCCAACAAACTAGGTCTATTCGAGACACAGGCGCGACGCTGTAAGCTACTCGCAACGATTGTCGAGGAACCTGAGGGATGCAGTGACGCATTTGCTAATGCCTCGATTGCGGATCTCACTCTCGCATTCCCCAACCTGAATGAATTCTCAAATTTGCTCGAAGAAGCGCTCGTGCCGAAAGTGCAAATTGCGAGGATGTCTGAGGCGTTAGTGAGGTTGGTCGAGGTCTCGTCATGAGAATTGTCGCTGATAGCGGTATTTTGGGACTCGACGACTTTAACTTAGAAGGCGCTGAGCTTGTTCTGGTTCCGGGTCGCGAAATCACAAATGATAAATTACTGAATGCAGACGCACTGCTAGTTCGCTCCATTACGCGCGTGGATAAAGCACTTATCGACGGTACGGCAGTAGGATTTGTGGGCACAGCTACTAGCGGTCGCAACCATTTAGACGAACATTATCTCAATTCTCGAGGTATCGTAGTAGCCGATAGTAAAGGCGCCAACGCATCGGCGGTGGTGGACTACGTTTTTGCTGTGCTTGCCTATTGTGTAGGCAAGGGCCTGCTAGATTCGGGGTTTCAACGTCGCGTCAGAATTGGGATAGTAGGTCTTGGCTGTGTTGGTGAGTTATTGAATAAACGATTAAGAGTCGCAGGCTTTTCAACGCTTTGCTGTGACCCGCCACTTGCGTCTTATGAAGACACAGAAAGAACACGCGGCTTCGTGCAATTAGACGAAGTCATGCGGTGTGAGGTTGTCTGCATTCACGTGCCCTATAACGAGCGGGGCGAGCACGCTACTCGGCATCTTATTGGGTCGCGGGAACTAGGATTATTGCCCCCGGGTGCTTTGTTAATTAATGCGTGCCGGGGTGGTGTTGTCGATGAGGCGGCGCTAGCTGCGTTTGTCTCTAAAAATCCAAGATTTAGCTACTGCTCGGATGTCTGGCAGGAAGAGCCTGCAGTGGCTCCTGAAATAATTTCAGCGGCGAGGCTCGCCACACCGCATATTGCCGGATACAGTAGGCAAGCCAAGAACGCTGCTACTGCTATGTTACTTTCGGCTCTTGATCGGCATAGCTCACTCGTTAAGACTGAGGATAAAGCAGTAAACTCACGTTTTGCATTAGGATTACAGAGCGTGAATTCTGCGTCAGAGTCGCGCCGGTTGCATGAGTTCGATACGGCGCTGTCTTGTTGGCAAATTATCGAGAGACTCTTTCCTCTGGAATCTCTCGATGGCGCCTTCCGGAACTTGGCGATGAGGGGGCTGACACCTTATTTGTTCGACAGTTTGAGAAAAGAACTACTGCAGCGCCAAGAATTCAGCAGCTATTCCGTATGCCTGAAACATGATGTTGATGACAGCGAAAAAATGCTACTTGCAGCCGTTGGTATCCAGGTCATTAGATCCGATAGCTGTCTAGCACCTTAGCGAGTTTTCCGATTGCTCTACGTAAATCTTCCTCTCGCGGTAAAAACACGACTCTAAAATGGAACGTGTCATTCACATTAAACGCGCTACCTTGAACGAGAAGAATTTGCTCGCGCTCTAGAATGTCGAGAATGAGTTTTTCGTCGTCCTGGATCTTAAACACCGACGGGTCGAGTGCGGCAAACATGTAGAGTGCTCCACGCGGTTTTACACAGCTTACGCCTTCGATCTGTGTGAGTAGCTCCCACGCGGTGTCTCTTTGCCGTCGCAGCCTCCCCTGAGGCAAAACGAGGTCGTTGATGCTTTGATAGCCACCAAGTGCTGTCTGCACTGCGAGCTGCGCGGGTACATTGGCACACAGTCTCATGTTGCTGAGTATCTCAATCCCTTCAATATAACTCTTGGCCAAATATTTCGGCCCAGTAAGGACCATCCATCCGGATCGAAATCCAGCTAAGCGATAAGACTTTGACAGTCCATTAAAACTTACTGTGAAGACGTCGTTGCTCAAGGAGGCGAGGGGGATGTGTTCGGCATCATCGTAGACAATTTTACTGTAAATCTCATCGGCGAAAAGGATGAGCGAGTTTTTGCGCGCGAGGTCGATAATCCCTTCGAGAAGTTCGCGCGAATAAACTGCACCAGTAGGATTGTTTGGATTTATGACGACAAGCGCCTTTGTTTTAGTTGTTATTTTCGCTTCAATGTCAGCGAGGTCTGGAAACCAATCAGCTTGTTCGTCGCAGTGATAATGAATGGGTCTACCGCCGCTAAGTGACACGGCTGCGGTCCAGAGGGGGTAATCTGGTGCCGGTATCAAGACTTCGTCGCCATTATTGAGAAGCGCTTGCATAGACAGCGTAATGAGTTCACTCACACCATTGCCTAGGTAGATGTCATCAATATCGACATCCATGATGCCCAAGCGTTGGCATTCTTGCATGATCGCTTTTCGCGCGGAGAATAACCCCTTCGAATCGCAGTATCCCTCAGCACTTGGAAGATTGCGGATAACATCTTGAATAATTTCGTCTGGGGCATTTAGCCCGAATACGGCAGGATTGCCGATATTCAATTTCAGAATGCGGTGACCTTCTTCTTCGAGTTGTTTGGCCCGCTCTAGTACAGGGCCTCGAATGTCATAACAAACCATGCCTAGTTTTTCTGACTGTTTGATTTCCGTCGTTTTCATTCTTCTCTTTAGCCTTGTTAGCCTTGATCAACTAGGTTGATAGTAGGTCTTTGAGGTAAGTCATGCCCAAGGTCATCGTGTTCGTTGCAGCATTCGATCTGGTGGCCTCGCTTGCCGTTTGTCTACTATTCAGTCACATGGGCCCAAACATCCACAATTCAGCCTGTTGCGATCTAGATAGCTAGGACATTTAGCGTTAGTCTAGACTGATTGTAACGCAATAATTACTCTGCTCCCTAGCGACTTGAGGGGCGCATTAGCGAGAGTGTGTTGGTGAAGAGATTGGCTGTACAAAATTCCTAGTGCTGGCCCAATGAGTGGAGCTTAAAGCATGAAATTATACGGGTAAAATCTATGAGTGATTCGATTGATGAAAATATAACGCCGCGTGCGCTGCCTACAACAGAAGCAGAGTGGTTAGAAAGGCTTGGTCCTGAAGCGTTCGCTATTATGCGCAAACAAGGGACTGAACGCGCCTTTACTGGCGAGTTTTGGGATAACAAGGAAGAGGGCAGTTACCGCTGCAAAGGCTGTGGTGAGGTGTTGTTTCTATCTGATACCAAATTTGACTCTGGGTGCGGCTGGCCAAGTTTTTTTCTACCCGCGTCGGCCGCACCAATCGAAGAGCGTTTAGATACAAGCCATGGTATGCAGAGAACAGAGGTTGTTTGCACTGGCTGTAATTCCCACCTCGGTCACGTTTTCAATGACGGCCCTGCAATAACTGGACTTCGTTACTGCATAAACTCAGCATGTCTCGATTTCGAGGGAGTTAATGACCAGGGCTAGAGGTTGCTTATTTTGCCGCACCGGGATGTTAATTGGTGTATTCCCGCTTGGTCTTGCGGCGCAAGAACTGCCTGTAAACCATGAGTTGCAGCAACATGTTGCTCTCGGTTTTTATTCTGCTTTGGGAAACTATGGCGCCCAGGATGCTACGCGTATCACTTATTTGCCCTTAAGCTGGGCGGTGACAAAAGGTGGCTGGAGCGGGCAACTTTCGCTAGCTAGGCTGCGCGTAGAGGGTCCAGGCAACGTGCTCGTTAATCTGGGCGGTGTTACAAGGGCGGTCGCTTCCGATTCTATAGGGCGCTATTCTGGGACAGGAGATAGTCTTGTTGAAATAGGCTATACGAAAACACAGAGAATTCCTGAGGGAGTACTACCGAGTATATTCGGCGATTCTCTCTCAGTGGGTGCGCGACTCAGTGTCAAACTCCCCACAGCGAGTGTCGAAAAAAACCTCGGAACTGGTGAGCGGGACGTGTCATTGCAGCTGGAATCCTCTTTCTATGTTGGGCAAAACACCGTCTTCACAACGCTTGGATACAGTGATCGTGGGGCATCGCAAGTTTTCACGGATATCAAGAACTCAGGCTATGCGCAGGTAGGCATCGCGCGCAGACTGAGTCAGTCGACCAGCGCAGGTCTACTCTACGATTATCGCGAAACCGCCTCGAAATTTTTCGGCGATGTTCAGGAGGTGGGGGTCTATGCTGGTTGGGAGTTGAGTCCTACTTGGTCGCTAACGGCGCTAGCAAGTACGGGACTCACTGCATCGAGCGCTGAACACGCTGTGTACCTGCAGTTAGTTTACCAGGTCAAATAGACAGCCAACGAGGCTCTCCGTTCTGCTTCAACGATAGGTACTAAAGACCCAAAGGACGAACTCTCGGGGGCAAAATTGTTGCGCGTTGAAGTGGTCTCGCTCTTTGTAACGACGGCAACTGCGGGCGCCTCAGCCCAGAGGCCCGCGTAATCTCTGCTATCGCCAAGTTGTCTCTTGTGGCCTTTGGTATGGTGGTTGGCTTTTCAACAGCTTTTTCTTGCTCTGCTGACGCATTTGCGTTGAGCCAATTGACGATATCAGCCCATTGCACCGCCGCTGGCTCGATCTCAGTTTCATTTATTTCTGCCTCAGGCATCCCGAGCTCACTGGCACTTATCGCGAGTAGGGCATTAATTTGCTGCGTGCCATTTTCTATCGATTCCAAAATGCTAATGCTTGAAGCCGATTCGATTGAGCCATCGGTCGTAAGAGAAGATAAGTCCGATTGCAGAAATCCCTCGATCCGTCGACCGGTCGACCCATCGTTTCGAGTTATCGCAGGCTGAGTAGCTGTATGAGTCGGCGATTGAGGTGTCTGCTGAGTAGTGGAACGAACAGACGATACGGGATTATCAAGCACGCGTTTGATCTTGACCTCTTCCGTAATTTCTGTGTTCTGCGGCGTGTTGCGGGGAAACGACGCATCGCGTAACACAATGACTTCATTCGCGGGGCCCTGATCGAAGCCACCCGCTGCTAGTTGTGTGTCGAGACCGTCAAGCACTGTCTCCTGTGGTGAAACAATGCCTAAGAACGGGCGCATGCCTGAGCCGCCCAGACCGGATCCGGGGAGATCTAAAATGCCTGTGCCTCCGACGCCACTGCCTTCCTCCCCACCTCTGCGATCTCCGACTGCGGGCTGAAGGTTGCCAAGTACGTAAATGCTGGCGACAAGCAAGAGTAATGCTAGCCTCATGCGCGAAGTGAGAATGCGAGTATCATCGTTCGCGAGCGCGTTCATGCGGACGCCTGGGACTTTTCCGTTACTCTTCACAAGTTGCCTCTTCTGGCTGCGATTGAGCGGTGCTGTAATTAAATATACCGAGATTGAAACGGAATTGCGCGCTGTCGGTTTTGTTAGCGATGTCTTTCATTTGTAGGCTGTGGGCGCGCGCGTTTATCTTCGTAAGCAGCTCACTAGCTCCGAGTGCCGAGAGCGCACGCAACTCTTCGATAGAGTCTTGTGAGAGCTGATCGTAGAACACACTACGATCAAAGAAAGGAGGCGCGCTACCGCGAAGATTGCTCGCGCCTGCTTCAGCATGGTCTTGAATATTTCGACCAAAAAAATAAGCTTTTTCTGCGAGTCCAGCCTTGGGCGCGAAAGCCTCGGTGTTTAGCGAGATTATGTCATCACTCACGCTTACGATGCCTAGCCTCTGCCATTCATCTAAGACCGAACGAGGCCTGATATCCTTCCTGCAGACCGTCTCGACCAGTTCACAAAAGTCTGCTCGACCACGCTTTTCTGGATCACGGAAAACAAGAGGGGCGGGTGGGTTATCCTCTCTTTCTTCTTGCAAGAAACGCGGATTAGCCATCCATTCGGCAACAAGCCTCGCGCCAAGCGAGGCGGTGTTATCATTTGGGCTGTCTGAGGGGTTGTCTTGTGAGTAACCCTCTGCGATTTCTTGCTGGATTTCGGGTGACTCTTTTCTTAATCTCGCGACGTCTTTTCGATGCACGCCTGTTAGCAAGGTGATGCGGCTATCCGAAACACGTTTATCCACGGTATTGAGTTCTTCTTCGGCAGCTCTGACATAGAGTCTTTTGAGTAGCGCGATAAGCTGTGGATACCCAATACCGTAATGCAAAAGTAAGCGCACGACAGGTTTCAGCGTTTTCGAGATAGCTGCAAAAATCAAGCGTGATGCCTGCTGTGAGTCGAGGTTATGCTCCGCCATGTTCGAAGTATAGTCCTTTGAGTTCCGCTGGGTAGTCCCAGGATCCATTCATCAGTGCTACTTGATTCGTGATTTTGTTGACGTGGGAATTATTCCCACGATACTATCAAGCAGTCGCGAGATAATGCAACGCACGTTTTTTTGAAATAGCTTAGCCGTTGCAATTGGGGGGGTCGGATGGGAGGCAGAAATGCGCAATATACTGATCTCACGGCTCTTGCGACCCCCGAAGATCTCGAGCAAAAAGGTGGCTCACAAGACTTTTCCACTTTGCGCCTGACCTCTGCTAGGCTGCTCGCCTGGAGCGAATTTGGCAAAGTAGATGGGCTTCCTGTCCTGTTTTTTCACTCGAGTGGAAGCTCGCGGTTGGAAGCCAAGTTGTTCCATCAGCATGCGCAACGAGCTGGAATTCGATTAATTGCGGTTGATAGACCCGGTATTGGCAGGAGCGAATTTTATTTTAGTTCGACCCCTGAGCCGTTTGCGCGCGATCTTGTTGAACTGCTTGATCATCTTAAATTAAACAAGGTCTCGACACTCACCTTAGGGCATGGCGCGGTCTATGCTCTTGCGCTTGCTCAGCTTGCCCCTTCAAGAATCAGCGGTCAGAGTAGTCTCGGCGCGATTCCCTGCGGACCCCTTTTAACCGCCCGTAAAACAGGGCACATCAAGGCTCTAATGCATAGGGGGTTCGCATCACTTGTCCGCCATGGATGGTCGCTGCGAGAGCGTTTTGATCGAAAATCACAAGTTGGCTATATCGAGACTCTCCGCAGCGAGCTTTGTAGTTTCGATCAGCGGGCCTTAAATAGCAGCGAGCTCAGGCGCATTATTCTTAGCGACAGACGGGAGGCTTTAGTTCAAGGGCCGCGAGGAGTGGCTCAGGATGAGTCGATAGGCTTTGCGCCGTTCGATTATCAGCTAGCTAACCTGTCCCTCGCTGTAGAATTTTGGCAAGGTCGAGACGAAAGCTGTCGGTATGGTCGCTCAGCGTCCTTGCTTGCAGCAGAGCTGCCTAAAGGGCGAGCTCGCGCTGTTTTTCGCCAAGGTGGTTACTTTTTCTTTTTAGAGCATTCTGCCCAAATTTTAGGTGACCTGACTAAACTACGAATTCAATCACCGATAGCTGCTGCCGCCTAGCGGATGGTGTCAAGCAGTGCAGCACTCTCCTCATTCTTCCGATTTCAATCTCGCCTCTAGACTCGCCATCAGGGACTCGAGGTTGGACCTCGCTTCGCTAGCGTAGCGAAATGGACCGATCTTTTCACCGTGAGAGTTATGGAAGTACCAAAGTTTGTCGTCCTCAAAAATCTCACTCTCGGCTGTGTTAATACCCTCTGGGCCTTGAATTCTGTGCTTCCCTTCCCCTACTGCTGAAGCGCCCATGTCTTCACCTCCTTGTTTTTTATTCATTGTGTTGGTCGCGAAGTATAGGTCGCGAAGTTCGTAGGTTCCTGCGTGTGTTCGATTCTATTCAAATCCCGATTGTCTGACTCCTTAGCGACGATAGCAACCCCGTTTTATAACTCGACCAGCCCTTCTTCAGACTGTGATTGAATAAGCCTTGCCGCTGTGGGAAAATCGCGTGCTTTGTGGGGCAATGATCCTGCTTTAAAAATGTAAATAAGACAGTCCACACCACCAAATTCATTAATCGCGAGGGCGCTCATACAGCCCTTGTTCGGAAGAGGTTTATCAATGCAGGTTTCTCTAGAAACAACCCAAGGTCTTGAAAGGAAAATGACTATCGCTGTGCCAAGCGAAAGGGTTGAAACGGCCGTCAATGCCCGCCTTCAGGAGGCTGCAGGGTCGGTTAACCTAAAAGGCTTTCGTAAAGGCAAAGTGCCTTTTAAGGTCATAAAGAGTCGGTTCGGTAAGAGTGTTCGCCAAGACGTCGTGGGTGAGATGATCAATCAGTCCTATTTCGATGCGCTTACTCAAGAAGCGGTGAAGCCTGCGGGACAACCGACGATTGTGCCTGTTAATTTAGAAGAGGGTGCAGACCTCACGTTTACAGCTACGTTTGAAGTGTATCCTGAGGTAACTCTCCCTGATTTCAGCGTGCTTGAAGTTACTCGATTAGGTGCTGACATCGGCGAGAGCGATATCGATGAAATGATCGAAACTCTGCGTAAGCAGCGTCAGACATGGGAAATTGTAGAACGTGCGGCAGCCGATTCCGATCGCGTTAATATCGATTACAACGGCAAACTGGATGGAGAAGAGTTTCAGGGTGGTAAAGCGACTGGAACCGACCTGGTTCTTGGCTCCGAGCGGATGATTCCGGGCTTCGAGGCCGGAATAATAGGCAAGTCTGCAGGCGATGCATTTACTTTGGCCCTCAATTTCCCCGAGGAATACCACAACGCTGATCTAGCCGGCAAAGCGGTTGAGTTTGAGATGGTGCTCAATAGCGTTAGCGAACAAGTGCTGCCCGCAGTAGATGAAGAATTTTTTAAGAGCTTCGGGATCGAAGAGGGGGGCGACGTCGCGTTTCGCGAAGAGGTTGCAAATAACATGACGCGTGAGCTAAAAGCGGCAAGCCGCAACAAGCTGAAAGCGCAAGTTATGGACAAGCTGATTGAAGTTGTCGAGTTGGACGTTCCCGCGGCGCTTGTCACTGCCGAAATACAGCAGCTCAAAACACAGGCGCTGCAACAAATGGGCGGAGGCGCTAACCTCGATGCGAGCATGCTACCCGATGAGCTCTTTTCGGAGCAGGCTGCACGAAGAGTCAAGCTTGGTCTCGTATTGGGTGAGGTAATGCAAACGCAAAACCTAAAGGCCGACCCTGTGAAAGTTCGAGAAACCATTGAAGAGCTCGCGGCGACTTATGAGTCCCCCGAAGAGGTCATCAATTGGTATTACGGTAACCAAGAGCAGCTAGCGGCAATTGAGAGCTCAGTGGTTGAGGATCAGGTATTTGACTTCATTCTCGAAGCAGCTAAGGTCGAAGATAAGACTGTTTCCTATCAGGAGGTTATAAAACCTGAGCCTAGGCAGTCTGAAAACACCGACGCGGAGTAATATCTGTGGACATAGGTGGTCGCGTATCGCGTTGCGACCTGCTTTAAAGATTCGAAGGACGACAATATGCCCTACAGTTTCGAACAACCCTCAGCCGCGTTAGTTCCGATGGTAGTCGAGCAGACTGCACGCGGTGAGCGTTCATACGACATCTACTCGCGTCTTTTGAAAGACAGAGTGATATTCTTGACAGGACAAGTCGAGGATCATATGGCGAATTTAGTGGTGGCTCAGTTGCTCTTTCTTGAGTCTGAGAATCCGGATAAAGACATACATCTCTATATCAATTCGCCTGGTGGTTCCGTTACCGCCGGTCTTTCAATTTACGACACCATGCAGTTTATTAAGCCTGACGTGAGCACAATGTGTATCGGTCAAGCCGCAAGTATGGGTGCTATGCTTCTCGCCGGCGGCGCGAAAGGAAAGCGGCTAGCGCTACCTCACTCGCGTATGATGATTCATCAGCCCAGTGGTGGAGCACAGGGCCAAGCGTCGGATATTGAGATTCAAGCTAATGAAATCATAAAGATACGTAAAAGACTTAATGTGCTTATGGCAGAACACACCGGCCAAGATGAAGAAAGGATCGCAAGAGATACTGAGCGTGATAACTTTATGAGTGCCGATGAAGCGTGTGAATATGGTCTCGTAGATAAAGTTATCGGAAGACGCGAAGATAAAAAGACAGTAGCCGACGTTTAACGTAGGCGTCATGATTGCAAAGTTGAGCATTTTCTATGTCAGACGACGAATTTAACAAGCCAGACGATAGTGGCAAGCTTCTCTATTGCTCTTTCTGCGCTAAGAGCCAGCAGGAAGTAAAGAAGCTGATAGCTGGGCCTTCAGTGTTCGTCTGCGATGAATGCGTTGAGCTGTGCAACGATATCATCAAGGAAGAGGTTCAGGAGCGCGAATCAGACTCCAAAGTGCGCAAATTGCCTGTTCCTAAGGAAATAAAAGAGACCCTCGACGAGTATGTTATCGGTCAGGACGCCGCTAAGAAGGTTCTTGCTGTAGCCGTCTATAACCATTACAAGCGCCTCAATTACGAGAGTGGCAAAAGCGACGTAGAGCTTGGCAAAAGCAATATTTTGATGGTTGGCCCGACTGGCACTGGTAAGACGCTTCTTGCAGAGACCTTAGCTCGGATGCTAGACGTGCCGTTTACGATCGCAGATGCGACCACGCTCACCGAAGCCGGGTACGTTGGTGAGGACGTAGAGAATATCATTCAGAAGTTGCTGCAAAAATGTGACTATGATGTCGATAAAGCGCAGATTGGTATCGTGTACATTGACGAAATCGATAAAATCTCACGCAAATCCGACAACCCTTCCATTACGCGAGACGTATCGGGCGAGGGCGTACAGCAGGCGCTCTTAAAGCTTATCGAAGGCACAGTTGCGTCGGTCCCGCCGCAAGGTGGGCGTAAACACCCCCAGCAAGAGTTCTTGCAGGTGGACACTTCGAATATATTATTCATCTGCGGTGGTGCGTTCGCTGGTTTGGATCGCATCATTCTCGACCGCTCACATAAAAGTGGCATTGGCTTTTCTGCGGAGGTTCGATCCAAAGAAACAGAAGATAAGGTCGGGGAAGCGCTACGCAGCGTAGAACCTGAGGATCTAGTCAAATACGGCTTAATCCCTGAATTTGTCGGGCGACTTCCGATGATTGCAACGCTTGAAGAACTCGATCTTGATGCTTTGGTACGAATTCTCAAAGAGCCGAAAAACTCGTTGACTAAACAGTACATGAAGCTTTTCGAAATGGAAGACGTAGAAATACAGTTCAGAGATGACGCGTTACGCGCTATCGCTAAGAAGGCAAAAGAGCGAAGAACCGGGGCTCGAGGCTTGCGCTCGATTATGGAGTCTGTGCTCCTCGACAGCATGTATAAGATTCCTTCGCTTGAAAAGGTAAGTAAAGTAGTGATTGACGCGGCTGTTATCGAAGGTGAATCAGAGCCTCTTCTTATGTTTGAAAACGCCGACACCGGTCAAAATAAGGCTGCCGCAGAAGACTAACAGGCTTGAATTTTTAACTTAGCATCACCATTACTTGAGTGTCTCACTAATCATAAGGCTGGCTCTCAGGGGTCGCCGCTCTCAAAGGTAGCCCATGAGTATTAACGAAGAGCCAGTTAAGCCATCTATTCCAACCCAATCCGTCCCTCTTTTACCCCTAAGGGATGTAGTCGTTTACCCCCAGATCGTGCAGCCTCTTTTTGTAGGCCGACCTAAATCGATTAAGGCGCTTGAAACGGCGATGGCTTCGGATAAAAAAGTATTATTGGTTGCGCAAAAAAGCGCTGCCGACGATGATCCCAGTGCATCTGATCTCTACCAAATAGGCACGGTCGCAACGATACTGCAGCTAATACGCTTGCCAGATGGAACAGTGAAAGTGTTAGTTGAAGGTCTTGATCGTGCCAAAATAAAATCGGTAAATTACGAACAAGACTACGTAACTGCTAACGTTAGCGTCCTTTCAGGTGAAGAACCCTCCGCTAAAGAGACCGATGCCCTAATTCGGAGCCTGCTTGCGCAGTTTGATCACTACGTTCAGCTAAGCAAGAAAATTCCTCCAGAGGTGATGAGTTCTATTTCAAGTATCGACGAGGCGGGCAGGCAGGTAGATACCATCGCCTCGCATATGTCACTTCAGCTCGAAGAGAAACAAAATCTACTTGAACTGGCAGGGCTCCAAGCGCGCATCGAACACCTTATGGCGCTTATTGAAAGCGAGATAGATCTCTTCGCCGTCGAAAAACGAATCCGCGGACGTGTGAAGAAGCAGATGGAGAAAAGCCAGCGAGAGTACTATCTCAATGAGCAGATGAAAGCTATCCAAAAGGAAATGGGTGAGCTCGATGACATTCCCAATGAGGCTGAAGAGTTAAAGCAGAAAATTGATGATGCGGGAATGCCAAAAGAGGCGAGAGACAAAGCAGTCTCGGAGTTGAACAAGCTTAAGCAGATGTCACCGATGTCGTCCGAAGCGTCGGTCGTTCGCACCTACTTAGACTGGATGATCAATGTCCCATGGAAGAAGCGCAGTAAAGTTAGATTAGAGTTGGATAAAGCTGAGCAGATTCTCGAGGACGATCATTACGGACTCAAAGAGGTAAAAGAGCGCATTTTAGAGTATCTGGCTGTTCAAAAGCGCGTTAAAAAATTGAAGGCGCCTATACTTTGTCTCGTAGGACCGCCTGGTGTGGGTAAGACATCACTTGGTGAGTCTATAGCAAGAGCTACGAACCGCAAATTCGTGCGGATGGCCCTCGGCGGTGTACGAGATGAGGCTGAAATCAGAGGGCACCGTCGAACTTACATAGGGTCTTTGCCAGGCAAGTTAATGCAAAAGCTGTCTAAAGTAGGTGTAAAAAATCCACTTTTCTTGCTTGATGAAATAGACAAGATGGGAATGGATAATCGCGGCGACCCAGCATCCGCGCTCCTCGAAGTGCTCGACCCAGAGCAAAATGGCAGCTTTAATGACCATTATTTAGAGGTGGATTACGATCTTTCTGAAGTCATGTTCGTGTGCACCTCAAACAGTATGAATATTCCAGAAGCACTTTTGGATAGAATGGAAGTGATTCGAATTCCTGGCTATACCGAAGAGGAGAAGCTCAATATAGCTGAGCGTTACTTGGTGCCGAAGCAAAGAAGAAACAATGGCGTTAAGGAGGAAGAGCTCGAAATTGGAGAACAGTCTATTCGAGATATTATCCGCTACTATACACGAGAGGCCGGTGTTCGTGGTCTCGAACGAGAAGTTGCGAAGATATGTCGAAAAGTTGTGAAGAGTAATTCACTCAAGGGTAAGCACGAAAAAATTCAACTCGATGCTGATAATCTTGAAAACTACTCGGGCGTGAGAAAGTATGACTATGGCAAAGCCGAAGAGGAGAACCACATAGGCCAGGTAAACGGGCTTGCATGGACTCAGGTCGGCGGGGAGCTTCTTACAATCGAAGCGATCGCCGTAGAAGGCAAGGGTAAAACGATTAAAACAGGCTCGCTTGGCGATGTGATGCAGGAATCAATTCAAGCCGCCTTAACCGTAGTTCGAAGCCGTAGCGCGTCGCTTGGTCTTCCTGCAAATTTCCACGAAACTCGCGATCTACACATACATGTCCCTGAAGGCGCCACTCCGAAGGATGGTCCAAGTGCCGGAGTTGGCATGTGCACGGCAATCGTGTCTGTTTTAACGGATATTCCCGTTCGTGCAGATGTCGCGATGACCGGAGAAATTACGCTCCGTGGCCAGGTTCTAAAAATAGGGGGGCTAAAAGAGAAGCTTCTCGCGGCGCACAGAGGAAATATAAAAACAGTGCTTATCCCTGCAGAGAATGAACGCGATCTGGCTGAGATACCAGATAATATTAAGGCTGATCTTGAAATAGTCCCCGTGCGATGGATTGATCAAGTTTTAGAAATTGCTTTGCAGCATCAGCCAACGCCGCTAAGTCTTGACGCTGTAGCCTCTACAAAGGGCGCTGAGACGCAAGTCTCGACGAACGAAGCAGGTAATTTAGAGCGGCATTAGCGGTAAAACTCGATATTGGTCAAGTCGCTAGCAACGCGTAAAAACACAACTGAAGCCAGCTGTTTTTTGCCCTGATTTTTGTTGACACTTGTTTTGGGCGCTTGGTATAAAGGCTCAGCATCCGTGGTTTTCAGGGCGATCCGATGATTTTTACTGTAACTATTTGCCAATTCAGATAACATGGCATTGTTTCGTTCATCACCAAGAACTACGCAGTGGTTTCCGGTAATTTCTTTGATAGGTTACCGACAATTCGTGAATTAAAAACATAATACAAATTACCAAAATTGGAATATAAGGGGATATCGTGAATAAATCAGAACTAATAGATGTAGTAGCAGAAACTGCAGACTTACCCAAGGCAGCTGCTGGGCGTGCAATCGATGCAATGATCGATGCGATTACAGATTCGCTGAAGAAAGAAGACCCTGTAGTTTTGGTTGGTTTTGGTTCTTTCGCAACTAAGCATCGTGCCGCGCGTACCGGGCGTAATCCACAGACTGGTGCTGCGATTGAGATCAAGGCAGCGCGAGTACCAAGCTTCAAAGCTGGCAAAGCCTTAAAAGACGCAGTAAATTCTTAGATAGATGAGGTGGCCTTCAGGGCTACTTTACACGAAAAAAGGCGCATCACTGATGCGCCTTTTTTCGTTGTATGATGCTAAAATCTGTCCGGCTAGCCCTCTATTTAAAGTAACATAAGCAAAACTCATTCAGGATAGGAATTACCATGCTGCAAGACATTCGCGACAATTCTCAAGGTGTCATCGCCAAAGTCATCATAGGACTGATCGTTGCTATTTTCGTTCTCTTCGGTGCTGAGTCTATTATTGGTGGTCTCACTCGCGCTCCTGGCGTCGCGGAAGTGAATGGCGAGGACATAAGCGATTTTCAACTGCAGCAGGGCATCCAAGAGCTTATAAACTCTATAGGGGGAAACGCCGAGGGTATCGAGCAGTCATTGCTGGAGCAAATCGCAATGAACCAAATTGTTGAGGAGACTCTACTAAGACAATCGGCACAGGCTGCAGCCTTAAGTATTTCGTCAGAGAGAATTGATCGGGCAATAATCGAGAATCCAAACTTCCAGGTAGGCGGGCGCTTCGACCCGGAGTTTGCAGTGAGAACAATGAATAGCCAGGGCTTTACCGTCACTTCCTATCGAGAAGCACTCAGCAGGCAGATGCTGCTCTCTCAAGTCGTCAATGCGTACTCTTCCTCAGGGTTCGCTACTCAGTCAGAGCTACAGACGCTAGCGGCGCTGAGCGCTCAAGCGCGTGATTTTCGGTACATCACGATCCCGCCAGGAACGCGTACTTTAGGCACGCCAATTACAGATGAGCAAATTGCGACCTATTATGAAGCTAATCAAGCGCGTTTTGTCCGCCCCGAAAGTGTGATAGTTGACTATGTCGTTCTCGATAAGACAAATATTGCTGATGAAGTAGTGCTCGAAGAGGGAGCTGTGCTTGCGCAGTACGAACTTGAGCGGTCGACGTTTGAAGGATCTGCTGAAAAGCGCGCCTCGCACATTTTGTTTGAGACAGGTCCATCACTTTCCGTTAATCAAGCACGTGAGGCAGCATCAGCTGCGGTCGCGCGGTTAGATGCTGGCGAGAGTTTTGAGGCGCTAGCGCTTGAGCTGTCGAGCGACCAGGTATCGGCAGAAGAGGGCGGGGACATAGGCTTTAGCGACGGCAGCGCATTTCCGATTGAGATCGAGGAGGCGCTCGAAGGTATTGAGGTTGGTGAGACTGTAGGTCCAGTTGAAACCGAATTTGGAGTGCATGTCGTTAAGCTTACCGAAGATAACTCGGCTGTATTCCAGTCTTTTGAAGAGGTTTCAGGGCGCATAGAACGCGATCTGAAAGCTGCACAAGTCGAGCAACTATACGCAAGCGTCTTATCAGATCTCTCTAATTTAGCCTTCGAATCCTCGGATTTGCAGCGAATAAGTGACGAATTGAATCTTAGCATTTTAACAAGCGGTGACTTTGATCGCGCCGGAGGTGGAGGAATCTTCTCTGATCCGCGTGTTCTTGAGGCTGCGTTCTCAGGCGACGTCATGTTGGACGGAAATAACAGTGACGTCATCGAAATCGGCGATGAACGTGCTGTAGTACTCCGTATTAATTCAATAACGCCTGAAGGTGTTCTCCCCTTAGAAGCTGTCGAACCTGAGATTGCTGTAGAACTGCGTGCACAAATGGAACGCGATGCTGTTGCTGCACTTGGAGATGATTTAGCTACGCTGCTGGAGAGAGGCGATGATGCCGAGGAATTCCTTACAGAAAACGAATTGCAGTGGCGTTCAGAAACCTCGGTAAGGAGAAACCAAAGTACTGTAAACCGTGAAATTGTAGAAGCGGTTTTCGCTTTGCCTGCGCCAACTGAGAGCGATGTGACACGTTCACAACTTACATTAGGCAACGGAACGTTCGTATTGGCTGAGCTAATATCGGTTACAGAAGGCAGCTTCGAGTCGCTGGCAGAGACAGAAAAGAGTTCGATGCGTGAAAGCGTGGTCGGCGACTTGGGCAGCAGTGAATTGAGGGCCTTTATTGCAAACCTCAGGGAGACAGGTGATATCTTTATTCCTGAGCGCGAGTTGAATTCCGACGCTTTCTAGGTATCCCATCAGACGCTGCTTAGTCTACTTGCTAAGCAGCGTAACTTCTGTAATAGCTAGTACTACTCAGCAGATTGTTCTAGCGAACCCATCGCGGTGGTATTAAAGCCCCCGTCGACATACAGTATTTCACCGCTTATCCCTGAAGCTAGGTCCGAGCAGAGAAAACTAGCCGCATTCCCAACTTCCTCAATTGTGACATTGCGGCGAAGCGGTGTTTGCTTTGCATTATGCTCTAGCATCTTTCTAAAACTTTTTATTCCTGCCGCAGCGAGTGTCTTTATCGGGCCAGCAGAGATTGCGTTAACCCGTATTCCTTTGGGGCCGAGAGCCGAGGCCATGTAGCGAACATTTGCTTCTAGACTCGCTTTAGCTAGCCCCATTACATTGTAGTTAGGTAGGCTGCGCACAGCACCTAAATAGCTCAGTGTTAGCAAGGAGCCGTTTCGACCCTCCATCATTCTCGCGCCGGCTTTCGCGAGGGCGACGAAGCTGAATGAACTAATTTCATGCGCGAGGTTGAAGCCTGCCCGCGTCGTGACGTCAACATAGTTTCCGTCAAGTTCATTGCCTGGCGCAAAGGCTAAGCAGTGAACGATGCAATCGATACCGTCCCAACTTTTTGATAAATTCTTGAACAAATCCTCGATTTGCTCATCACTGGTAACATCGCAAGGGAAAACCAAATCAGAGTCCCATCCGGCGGCAAATTTAATGACTCTGTCACGCAGTTTTTCACCTTGATAGGTAAAGGCAAGTTCTGCACCTTCTCTGTGCATCGCCTCGGCTATACCAGAGGCGATAGAGAGCTTACTTGCAACGCCGAGAATGAGAACTTTCTTTCCTGTCATGTAACCCATGGAGCTACTCCTTGTTCTATCGTATCCGTTTTGATGTTAATCGATCGTTTATGCAGCGTGCATATAGTGTTTAATTATCGGCACTATTAACAATGCCAATAGGCCTGCTGCTATGCTGTAAAGGCCAGCGGTTTGATATACGTCCATGTAGGTTTGAAGCGCAGCGGCGGGATCAACGATTTCGCCGCCGACCGTGTCGGATCCTGTCATTGCTGCAATTGTACCGGAGACGTAATTACCTGCCGCCGAGGCTAAAAACCAGCACCCCATCATCATGCCAACTACTCCTGGTACCGAAAGTCGTGATGTCATCGATAGCCCTACTGGCGATATACATAGCTCTCCCGTGGTGTGTAAGAGATAGAGAAGTACGATCCATATGACAGCGACCTGGGTAGGGTCGGTAGCGAGACTGGCGCCATAGACTAGCAGGAGAAAGCCTAGTCCTAATTGGATAAGTGAGAGTGCAAATTTTGCCGGCGTGGAGGGCTCCCATCCGCGTCTAGCAAGAGATATCCAAAGGAAGTTAAATAGAGGTGCAAGTGTGATTATGAAAAAGGCATTAATCGATTGAAACGCCGCTGCTGGTATTTCGAAGCCAAAAAGAACGCGATCCACGTTGCGGTCTGTCATTAAGCTTAATGAGCTAGCTGTTTGTTCGAAGAGTGACCAAAAAATTACTTGGTAGCTCATTAGGAAAAGGCAAACGAGCATTCGATCACGGTCGACAGGCTCGCACTTCGTTAACGAGTAAAATACAACTGCTCCTACCGCAAGCAACAGGGAAATCCCCAGCAGACCGCCTACTATTTCGGGTGACTGCATCAACTGCCAACATACGATTACTGCGAAAAAACTCGCAGCATAGATGACCCATTCGCGACTTAAACCGGCGATCGATTTTCGTGTCAATGCTTCTGGCTCTTTAGGAAGGCCTGCATCACCGAATAGGTGTTTGCCTTTGAGGAATACCAAAAGTCCAGCCAGCATGCCAACTCCAGCCGCGCCGAAGCCCCAGCTAAAGCCCTTATACTGCAACAAGAATCCACAAATAATCGCGCCTAAAAATGAGCCAAGATTAATACCCATGTAGAAGAGTGTATAGGCGCCGTCGCGACGAGGGTCCTCCCGTTCATATAATGATCCAACGAGAGTTGAGATATTCCCTTTCAGAAATCCGACTCCCACGATTATCAAACCAAGCGAGAAGTAAAAGATCTGGAGATAAAAAGGGTCTCTGATCACCTCGGTGCCATTTGCACCTAGCCGCTCTATCGCTTGTGTACCCTCGAGCGCCATTCCTAGGTGTCCAGCTACTAGTAGCAGCGCGCCAAGCACAACGGCTTTGCTCGCGCCTAAGTAACGATCGGCAATGATGCCTCCCAAGACCGGGGTGATGTAAACGAGTGAAATATACGAGCCGAAGATACCGGCGGCGACTTGGTCGCTAAACAGGAAGTGCTGGGTCAAATAGAAAATCAGCAGTGCACGCATACCGTAATAGCTGAACCGCTCCCACATCTCAGTGAGAAAGCAGATAACGAGCGCTTTTGGATGGCCAAAAAATTCGGTGCCTGTATTTGTTGCTGTTGTAGTCATAGGGTTCTCGCCTTCTTTCTTTTTGTCGTCCGAGTTCTTATCTAAGCGATAGCGCTCTTTTGGGGTCGAAGCGATTTAGTCAGGGTTCTTCGTCTTAATCGCTGTCAGTCGAATTACCCCGACTTGAATTGGGTTCTCTCAAGACGAGCTGCTGCCCCGGATGTAACAATGCTGCCTCTGACAGATCATTCATCTGTAGAATGTCCGCAGAGCGTATATTGTAGCGGCGCGCAATAGACCAGAGATTATCTCCGCGTCTCACTGTATAGCTCGCCGGTAATGGTATTTGAGCCTTCTCATTGTTTTGGCCTATCGCTTCAAATTGTGACTCAGAGATTTCCCCTCGGGGAACCAATAAAGAGTCTCCCGCTATTATCCGACTACCTTTGAGTCCGTTAGCGCGCTGTAACACGTCGACCTTAGTGCCTAACCTACGAGCGATCGAGCTTAGAGTGTCACCCGCTTTGATACTGTACCGGTCGAACGTGACTAATTTAGAACTGTCTAAGGTGAGTAGCGCTGAGGCTAAGCGCTGCCCCTCTCGATCAGGCAGATAGAGCGTTCTGGTGTCATCTGGCGGTGTCGCCCATTGCCTATAATGAGGATTGAGTCGTTTTAAGGATTCTAAGTCGAACTCTGCAAGGCGTGCTGCTAGGCTCAGGTCTATTTGGTTTGTCAGGGATACAGGATAAAGGTATTTTTCATTCGGAATCGAAACGAGCTGCACGCCATACTCCTCGGGTGACTTGATCACCAACGCAAGGGCAAGGATGCGAGGAATGTGATCGCGAGTCTCTGCATTGAGTTTCAAATCCCAGAATCTCGATCGGCTATTTTCGCTTGACTGATTTTTCTTGTTCCGGAGCGCGCGGCGGACGCTGCCGCCACCTGCATTGTATGCGGCTAGCGCAAGAATCCAGTCCTCATCAAACTCCGCATAGAGGACTTCTAAATAGTCCAATGCCGCCCGCGTTGATTCAAGTGGGTCGCGCCTCTCGTCTAGCCACCACGATTGTTCTAACCCGTAACTGCGCCCCGTCGCCGAGACAAATTGCCAAAGACCCGCAGCACCCTGTTGAGAGTTTGCATCGGGATTAAATGCACTCTCCACGAAGGGGACCAGTGCAAGCTCAAGTGGGAGTCCGCGTTGCTCGATTTTCTCTATTATTTCGTATAGAAATGGCTGAGCGCGTTCTGTAACAAGGTCAAAATAGCTCTGCTGCTGCCTGTATCTCTTGAGCTGCTTTGCCACGCTCGGATGTTCGTAGTCTGCGGTCAGATCGAAGCCAAGTCTTAGTCGCTCCCAGAGGTCTATAGGTTCGGAGTTTGCGACTATGCGATTAATTGGCTTCGGCTGAATCTTAGTAGCAGTTGCGATGGCTTCTTGGTTTGGTGGAGTTTCTATCGCCGCGGTTGAGGCGGTTTTCGATGTATCCACCGCTGAGCATGCAGCGAGAAGGGTGCTCAGAAAACAAGCGGACGTCAGGCGGTTTAATCCTTCTGCGCAAAGCGCTCGGCGCAATCGCGTTTTAAGACTCGCAATCGGCATTAAAATTCGTCTTTCCAAGCGCGTATTGCTGCAAAGGTCGCTATTTCGTCTGCAAGCACCTCTCCTGCAAACGATACAGCTGATTCGATTACCTGCTGATTAGTGCAGCGAAGAAAGGGATTGGTCACGAGCTCGAGGCCTATCGTTGTTGGGAGCGTTATTTGTCCATTCTCTCGCTGCTTGGTGACTTGGGCTACACGCAGGTGAGTAGCCAGATTGCCGGGTTCACAGGCGAGAGCGAACCGAAGGTTGGCCTGGGTGTACTCATGCGTGCAATAAACTAAAGTCTCTGCTCCGAGATTAGTTAATTTGGCTAGACTGCTGCTCATCTGAGCGGGAGTGCCTTCGAAAAGTCGACCACAGCCAGCGGCAAACAAGGTGTCTCCACAAAAGAGGTGTGTAGATGCGCCACTCTCGGCATTTTGGCTGACGACATAGGCAATATGATCAAGAGTATGACCAGGCACCTCAAGTACACGCACTCGTTCCCCTAAGAGTGTGAATTCATCATTCTCAGCAACCCTCTCACTAATACCGGCGATCCCTGGGTTGTTTGGTCCATAGACCTTGCAGGAATACCTCGCTGTCAATTCCGCTATTCCCCCAGTGTGGTCTGGGTGGTGATGGGTAATGAGAATGCTATCGAGAGTTAGCTTTTCGTCCTCTATCAGTTTAATAACTGGCATAGGATCGCCGGGATCGACAACGCACAAAGTCTTGCTATCCTCATCCCAAAGGGACCATATGTAGTTGTCATCGAAAGCAGGCAACGCCTTAATTTGGCTGATCATAGTGGGCACGACTCTCTACGTTGGAGTAAAAGTAATTGTCTCACCGCAATGCTTTCTAGCGGGTCGTTTTTCAAGTAGTGCCTATGATATAAGGATTGCTGTTGATTACAACAAAGAACAGCGGACAAGCTACAAGATCGGCAAAAGGGGAAATGGTGGGAGGAAAATTTTCTAAACATGGTATCAGGCGCCTCATATTAGGCGGCAAGGCGTTAAGCGTCGATAGAGACTCTGCTCAACTATCGGGTATCGATAAACAGCGCGCTCTGAGTATTTGGTATACCAGCGAGCTTGGGCGCAGGCTGATAGCAGCCGAAACACGAATCCTTAATCCGCTGCTAGAGACTTTATTTGGTTACCACCTTTTGTATATAGGCTGCTGTGCTGATTCGCGTCTGATAGAAACGAGTCCTATTTCGCATAGAATTGCACTTGGACTGGGCGGCTCTTCGCCAAATGTAGGTGATTCTCCTGGATTAGTGTCCGATCCCAGTGCACTCGCGCTACAGAGCGATTCGATCGATGTTGTGGTTCTGCACCATGAATTGGAATTTGCAGGAGACAGTCGTGCTGTGCTCAGAGAGGCCGTTAGGGTTCTTCGTCCAGGCGGGCATATCATTTTAATCGCTTTCAATCCATTGAGCTTATGGGGGCTAAAAAGGCTCCTGCTTGTCTGTTGGCCGGTGCGAAAAGAGTCAGCGCGACTTCCTCCTTGGCAGGGTACATTCAGGAAATTAAAGCGGTTGATTGATTGGCTAGAGGTTCTCGATGTTCATCAATTGAGCAGCGTTAGCGCTATGCATGAATTCCCCATAGCAATTTCAGATCAGAGGGAGCCGTTTAGGCGTCTTGCAGAAACTATGGCTAGTTTGGGATCCCGCCTAAACAGCCCCTTCGGAGCAACCAGCGTAATTGTTGGTGTGAAGCAGAGTCGTCCCTTAACACCAACACTGCGCAAATGGAGATCTCCGATACGCACTCCAATTCAAGGCGTACCGTCAACTCTTCAGAGTCATTCGAAGCAGTCTGAGGTATGATAGTGGTCTGGCAGCCTAGAAAGAAAGCGGTCACCGCGAGGGTTTAATGGCTAAATTTGTGGAACTTTTTACTGACGGTGCCTGCAAGGGTAATCCAGGAGTCGGAGGCTGGGGAGCTTTACTGCGCTTTGGCGAAACTGAGAAGAGGTTGTACGGCGGCGAAGCCGAAACGACGAATAACCGAATGGAAATGATGGCTGTCATCTGTGCGCTAGAGGCACTTACCGAGCCTTGTAATGTAACTATCACGACCGACTCGAAATACGTATTACAGGGCATGACGGAGTGGCTTGAAAATTGGAAGCTGCGCAATTGGCAAACGGCCGCCAAAAAACCAGTGCTAAACGTCGATCTCTGGAAACGTTTGGATAAAGCGGCGAGCGAGCATCAAATCCAGTGGCATTGGGTAAAAGGCCACAGTGGCCATAGGGAAAATGAAATCGCAGATGAACTCGCCAATCAAGGCATCGACGAACTCAGATCACAAGGCTAAGAACTGAGCATCTTTAGTGTGGATTTAAATTAGTAAGTAGTGAGGGTGAAATGCGGCAGGTAGTATTAGATACAGAGACGACCGGATTAGACCCTTCTCAGGGTCACCGCGTCATTGAAATAGGCTGCGTAGAAATTATCAATCGAAAACTAACTAATCGCCATTTTCACTGTTATTTAAACCCCGACCGAGATATTGATGCAGGCGCGATAGAAGTGCACGGAATCACGCCAGCCTTTCTTGCAGACAAACCAAGGTTCTATCAAATAGAGTCAGAATTCTTAGCGTTTGTCGACGGCGCAGAGCTTGTGATTCATAACGCTCCGTTCGATATCGGGTTCTTGAATGCGGAGCTTGCGCGCAGCGACTCAACAAACACTTCGATGGATTCTTTCTGTACCGTACTCGACAGCTTAGTTCTAGCGCGCCAAAGGCATCCCGGTCAGCGCAACAACTTAGATGCACTCTGTAAACGTTATGGCATAGATAATACTCAGCGTGAACTACATGGCGCTCTGCTGGATGCCGAAATCCTCGCAGATCTTTATCTTGTTATGACAAGCGGTCAGCGCAATCTGCTATTAAAAGATGAGGAATCTCCAGAGCAAAGAAGCGAAAGTAGAGCGACACGAACCGCGAAGAAACGGCCTAAACTTGACGTAATAAAAGCGAGTGAAGAAGAACTAGCCGCTCATTTTGATCGGCTGACAGAGATAGATTCATCGAGCGGAGACGGAGCGTTGTGGTTAACCCTCGATAGAACGTCTAGATAGGCACAAAACTCCTAGCAATCTCGATAATTACTAAGAATTCGATAGGATCCATGATGTTAGTTAAGGAACATGACAGTCGGCCGACCTTTATAACGCCGCAGCATATTCGGTTGGACGACAGGTTCATCCTTTTTTTCGATGGACAAATTGTTTGTGATGGGCCCCTTAACTTATGGACTATCGAAACGATTAATCCCGAAGTAATTATGGGCGCACAGCTTCTTTGCATCACTCAAGAATCTGAGAGGGACCTTATCGCCGTTTACCTAAATAATTCCCCGCTTGAATCGCTTCCGGGTGCAGAGCTTCGGTCTCTCCGCAGCATGTTGCTTTCAGAGTCGAGAGAACTTTTTATGGGTGCAGGCGTGGCGAAGCAGCTTGAAGAGTGGCTAAGGGGTCATAAATACTGCGGTAGTTGTGGCGGGAGCACAATTCCGCATACGAGCGAAAGGGCGCTTGTTTGCTTGCCTTGCGAGAGACATTACTACCCTCGAATTAACCCCTGCGTAATTGTGTTGGTGGTTCGCGACGACAAAATGCTTCTAGCGAAAAGTTCACGCCACAACGCTGATTTTTATTCCTGCCTCGCTGGTTTCATGGAGGTGGGTGAATCTCCTGAAGATACCGTGCGCCGCGAGGTATTCGAAGAGGTTGGAATAAAGGTTGGTAGAGTCGATTATATTTCGAGTCAATCATGGCCTTTCCCCTCTCAGCTCATGCTAGGGTTTATTGCACAGTATGAGAGTGGTGAAATAACTCCAGAACCAAGTGAGATAGCTGATGCGGAGTGGTTTGATCCAGATAATCTGCCTAATGTGCCTTCAGCTCGTATCAGCGTCGCTGGAAAATTGATTGCTCACTTTCTGGATCGCGAGTGATTCTGATACTACCTATAAACCGACGACTAAATTAGTCGCACATCAACGAGGGCATCTCTTGGAATACCTGATTCAATACGGCATGTTTTTAGCTAAAGCCGCAACAATAGTAGTCGCACTCATGTTTGTGGTTGGTGCTATCGCTTCCGCCGGAAATCGACAACGGCGCTCGAGTAAACGAGGAGAGATCGTTGTAGAGCGTCTCAATGATCATTTAGAAGACCTCTGCGACGCCGTTCGCGACCAAGTAATTGATAGCGCGACTTTGAAGCTAGAGAACAAGGCGCGTGCTAAGCGCGATAAAGAGAAAGCGAAAGCTGAGAAGAAAAGGGCATTAATCGAAGCCAAAGAGAAAGCTAAATCTGCGTCCGATAAATCTCAGGCAGCGTTCGCAGGAGAAGATGAAAGCCTCGAGAATGAGAGGGGAGTTAAAAATAAAACTGCTGCGAGACGCAAGCGAGTATACGTTTTAAACTTCGACGGGGATGTTGCTGCAGAAGAAGTTAGCTCCTTACGCGAAGAGATTACTACGGTGCTTTCGATAGCTGAGCCATGCGATGAGGTAATTCTCAAGCTAGAGAGCCCAGGCGGCATGGTCCATGCTTATGGTCTTGCTGCCAGTCAATTACAACGTATTAAAGAGGCAAAAATCCCGCTGACTATTTGCGTGGATAAGGTGGCCGCTAGCGGTGGATATATGATGGCATGCCTGGCGGATAAACTCATCGCAGCGCCGTTTGCGATAATCGGTTCTATCGGCGTCGTTGTTCAGCTTCCCAATTTTCATAAAGTCTTGAAGAAAAATGACGTTGATTACGAAGTTATAAGCGCGGGTGAATTCAAACGAACTCTGAGTACGTTTGGCGAAATTACAGACAAAGGCCGCGCTAAAGTGCAGGAGGACGTCGAAAATATTCACGATATATTTAAACAATGGGTTAAGACGCACCGTCCCATCGTAGACGTGGGTCGTGTTGCAACCGGCGAAACTTGGGTCGGCATGCAGGCCAAAGAGCGCTATCTGATTGATGAGCTCAATACAAGCGACGATGTCTTAGTGGCGGCTTGTCGCGATGCCGATGTCTTTGAGGTGCAATTTAAATTTAAACAAACACTGCAGGACAAGCTTGGCGCAGCTATTGAAGCAGGCATCTCGCGAGCGACCACTAGAATACTATCAGCAGATAGAATGAAAGAGTTTCAATAGCAGTAAGTTGAGACTCAGATCACCCTATAAAATAAGTAGTACTGAATGAGGAACTAGGATTGAGCACATACAAAGCGTTCGAAGTAACAGAGGATCCGGAGAAAAATTTTCACGGTAGTATCGTTGAAAAAAGCAGCGTGGAGCCTGGAGAAGATAGCCTTGTTATCGAAGTGTGTTACTCATCGGTAAACTACAAAGACGCGCTCTCTGCCTCTGGCAGCAAAGCGGTGACTCGCAACTACCCGCATGTCCCGGGTATCGATGCAGCAGGAAAGGTGCTCACGAGTAGCGATCCTAACTTTGAAGTAGGCGAGGAAGTCATAGTGACTGGCTATGATTTGGGAATGAACACCGCCGGTGGTTTTGGGCAACAGATTTGTGTTCCTGCTACTTGGGTGACTAAGCTTCCTCCGGGTTTATCCCTGCGGGACTCCATGGTACTTGGCACTGCCGGACTCACAGCAGGACTTTGTGTGGATAAGCTGTTAAAGAGCGGTGTTACACCTGAGTCCGGTAAGGTGCTAGTTACTGGAGCTACAGGAGGAGTGGGTATAGTAGCGTGCGCGTTACTCGTTAAGCTCGGGTTCGATGTTGTAGCCAGCACCGGGAAATTGTCAGAGAGCGAGAGATTAAAGGCCTTAGGTGTCGCTGAAGTCATATCGCGTGAGGCGTTGTCGGAAGAAAACCCTCGTCCTTTGCTCAAAGAGAGCTATGCGGCAGCCGTCGACGTGGCAGGAGGCCAGACGCTTGTAAATGTGATAAAGAGTCTGAGTTACGGTGGCAGTGTGGCAGCTTGTGGGTTGGTGGACAGTCCTGCAATAAACGCAACAGTGTTACCTTTTATTTTGCGCGGCGTTAATCTTCTCGGTATCGATTCAGTCGAACTCCCTCTCTCGAAAAAGCAGGAAATTTGGTCGCTTTTTGCTGGTGAGTGGTCGCTGACAGCCATCGACTCTCTTGCTGAAACGATTGTTCTGGACGAACTTCCATCTGTGCTCACAAAAGTACTCGCCGGTGGAGCGGTTGGGCGTTATGTGCTCGATTTACAGGCTTAGATTTGTGTCATTTAGCCTCGTCGCCTGAACAGCGGTATGTCGTTCACCACTGTTGATGTGTAGCTCGTACTAAAATCTGAGAACGCCTTGAGGCAATCCTCCGGCTCCTGGTCGCTCCGCAGCGCAAACGAATCAAATCCACAGCTTTTAAGGAAGCAGAGTTGATCACGCAGCACATCTCCGATTGCCCTAATTTCACCGGTGTAGCCTAGATCGCGTCGTAAACGTCGCGCGAGTGAGTATGGACGACCGTCGCTGAAGACGGGAAAATTTAAAGCGATTATAGGCAAGCTATCAAGTCTATTTTCAAGCTTATTGAGATTCTGATGAGAGTCTAACCAGACGCCTATTGCCGAAAACTGCGAAGCGGCTTCCTCTTCGTCACTCAAAAAAAGCGCAAGAGGCAGCAAAGCATTTCTACCTCGTAAGGCGGAGAACACCTCTGGACCAGACGCGGACTGAATAAGCGTCCAATGATCGGAAATCTTTTCTTTGGTATTAATTAGGATCGCCATTATTGTTCCTTTTCATAGACACGCTTTTTAAAGGGATCGACACCAATTCGATCTACGGTATCTATAAACTTTTCATGATCTAAGCGGTGCTCACGATAGACCGCGACTAGATTTTCAACAACGGCTGGAATGTCACTTTGTGCGAAGGAAGGGCCTAGAATCTTGCCTAGTTTGGCTTCGCGTTTTGATGATCCGCCAATAGAGACTTGATAAAACTCTTCGCCTTTTTTATCTACACCTAGTACACCGATATTTCCAACGTGATGGTGACCGCATGCATTCATGCAGCCAGAAATGTTAAGTGACACCTCACCTATATCGGCAAGAAGCTCGCGGTCATCGAACTGCCGCTGTATCGCTTCAGCGATAGGAATTGATTTCGCATTTGCGAGCGCGCAGAAATCGCCGCCGGGGCAGCAAATGATATCGTTGAGCTTGTTGAGATTAGATGTTTCCAACGAGTCGGCAGCAAGCTGCTGATAGAGATTATAGAGTTCGCTCTCCTCAACATCTGCGAGAATTACGTTTTGTGCATGAGTTACTCGCACTTCGCCAAAACTGAATCGATCAGCTAGGTCGGCGAGGGTATTCAACTGCTCTTCGGTGACATCGCCGGGTGCATACCCCGTTTTCTTGAAACTGATAGCCACCGCCGCATAGCCAGATCTCTTATGAGGGGTTACATTGTTGCTATACCAGCTTGCGAATAGCACATCTCGCGCGAGTATAGTGCGAAGTGATTCAGGAGATGCGTCTAGCGATTTATACGGTGGCGCTTGGAAATAGCGTTTGCATCTTTCAATTTCAGTTTCCGTAAGGGTGAGGCTTCCTCCGCGGAGTTGCTCCCACTCAGCTAGTACCTTCTCACAAAACGCGTCTAAGCCTGTTTCGCGAACTAATATTTTTAGCCTCGCCTTGTACTTGTTATCGCGCCGTCCTTCGCGATTATAAACGCGTAAGATTGCTTCTAATGCTGTCAATAATTCGTGTCGGTGGATAAAGTCGAATACGACTTGACCGATCACAGGCGTGCGCCCGAGTCCGCCGCCTGCGAGGACCTGAAAGCCTATTTCCCCCTTGTCGTTCTTACGCAGGTAGAGACCAATATCATGCACCTGCGTGGCCGCGTGATCTTCTTTTGTTCCGCAGACCGCTATTTTGAACTTCCGTGGTAAATATGCGAACTCAGGATGAAATGTGGACCATTGTCGAATTATCTCGCAGTATGGCCTGCTGTCTTCAATCTCATCGATAGCGACGCCCGCAAACTGATCGGTGGTTGTGTTACGGATACAATTGCCGCTTGTTTGAATCGCATGCATTTCTACTTCTGCAAGATGAGCGAGTAGCTCCGGTACATCTTCAAGTGCTGGCCAGTTAAATTGAATATTCTGGCGAGTAGTGAAATGCCCGTAGCCCTTGTCATAATGCGAGGAGATGAAGGCTAGTTTTCTTAGCTGTTGCGACGACAACATCCCGTACGGTATCGCTATACGAAGCATCGGTGCCAAGCGTTGGACATAGAGACCATTTTGTAGTCTGAGCGGCAGAAATTCCGCGTCAGAGAGCTTGCCTTCTATATAGCGACGAGTTTGCTCGCGAAATTGCGAAACGCGCTCTTGAAGCATCGTAGCGTCATAACCGTCATATCTATACATCGAGTTTTCCTGTCACTACTGGGCGGTAAATTACTCTAAATTAGGACCAAGCAAGCGGCTTAACTCCTTGAAGTCTCTGCTGCTCCGAGTAGCCAAGTCTTCAACTTGCTCGCTACTTATTTTACCCACGGAGAAGTAGCGGGACTCTGGATGACTAAAATAGTATCCGCTGACGCTCGCAGCGGGTGTCATAGCGTAGCTGTCAGTAAGTGAGATACCTGTTTTTGCCTCAGCGTCCAGAAGCGAGAAGAGCGTTTCTTTCTCAGAGTGCTCAGGACATGCAGGATACCCTGGAGCCGGCCGTATACCGCGATACCTTTCACTTATGAGCTCCTCTGCAGAAAGCTTTTCGTTCGGTGCGTAGGCCCAAAATTCCGCTCTGACGCGTTCATGCAGGTGCTCTGCGAATGCTTCGGCGAGCCTATCAGCTAATGCTTTAATCATGAGTGAGGCATAGTCGTTACCTTCCTCTTGATAACTTTTCGCGATTGCCTCTGCGCCAATGCCGGCTGTCACAGCAAAGCCCCCTAGGTAGTCTTTTTTGCCTGAATCGATTGGGGCAACAAAATCCGCAAGACAGAGTTGAGCATTATCTTCCTGCTTTGGCATTTGCTGGCGAAGGAAATGTATTTTGTTATTCAATCCTGTTGCGCCGAGCTGTACGTCATTGCCTACACTGTTACCTTCCCAAAACCCGAATACAGCACGTGCAGTAATAAGTTTTTCATTTACGATTTGCGTCAGCATTTCCTGAGCATCTTGGAAAAGATCTCGTGCAGCCGCCCCAACTTTTTCGTCACAGAGAATGGCAGGATACTTTCCAGCCAGACTCCATGTGATAAAAAATGGAGTCCAGTCGATGTAGTCGATGAGCTTCTCTAGTGGATAGTCGTCAAGAACTCTCGTGCCCACAAACGCAGGCGTGGGAGGAGTGTAGTTTGCCCAGTCTAGCTTCAATGCTGCTCGATTGGCTGCTCGGTAATTAACGAGTTCGCGTTTACTCTTTCGATTCGCGGTTCGCTCGCGAATCATAGAGTATTCTGATCGGATATCTGCCGTAAAATTCGCCTTATTTGACTCGCTTAAAAGCGTGCTCACGACGTTAACGCTTCTCGAAGCGTCGGGGACGTAAACTGTCGCATCGTTGCTGTAGTGCTGCTCAATCTTAACCGCAGTATGCGCTTTGGACGTTGTCGCGCCGCCGATGAGTAGAGGTATGTGAAAATTGAGCCTCTGCATTTCCGAGGCAACATGAACCATCTCATCGAGTGAAGGGGTGATCAGGCCACTCAGGCCGATAATATCGACATTCTCGTCGATAGCGGTTTTCAAAATCTTGTCGGCCGGCACCATTACACCGAGATCGATAATCTCATAGTTGTTACAAGCAAGGACAACGCCAACGATATTTTTGCCAATATCGTGTACGTCTCCCTTTACTGTAGCGAGTAGTATCTTACCCTTTGCTTTTACCTCGCCTCCTTGCTTCTCTGCTTCGATAAAGGGCAGCAGATAAGCTACGGCTTGTTTCATTACTCGTGCGCTTTTTACTACTTGCGGGAGAAACATCTTGCCGCTGCCAAAAAGATCGCCAACTTCATTCATGCCATCCATTAAGGGACCTTCGATTACATGAATTGGGCGCTGAGCGTTAAGTCGTGCTTGCTCGGTGTCTTCCTCGATATATTTGGTAATACCTTTCACCAGCGCATACGCGAGACGCTTCTCGACCGTTTGGTCCCGCCATGCTAGATCTTCGGTCGCTACAACTCCTTCGGTCCCACTGTAGTTCTGGGCGACGGCCATTAGCCGCTCTGTTCCTTCCCTCGTTCTGTTAAGGACAACGTCTTCTACTGCTTGTTTAAGATCCCGGGGGATATCATCGTAGACAGCGAGTTGCCCCGCATTGACGATACCCATCGAGAGACCTGCTTTAATCGCGTGAAATAGAAAGACTGAGTGGATCGCTTCGCGTACGAGGTTGTTACCTCGGAAAGAGAAAGAAACATTACTCACTCCCCCCGAAATAAGCGCTCCAGGTAGTTCAGCCTTGATGTATTTGCACGCTTCAATAAAATCCACTGCGTAGTTATTGTGCTCATCGATACCTGTCGCGATGGCGAATATATTTGGGTCGAAGATAATATCCTCGGCTTGAAAACCAATGCTAATAAGCAAATCGTAGCTGCGTTTGCAGATCTCTTTTTTTCTGGCTAGCGTGTCTGCTTGACCCTTTTCATCAAAGGCCATAACAACAACTGCTGCGCCATACGCAAGACACAACTTTGCCTTCTCGATAAATTCTTCGTCGCCTTCCTTGAGGCTTATAGAATTTACGATGGCTTTTCCTTGAATGCATTTAAGACCAGCTTCGATAATTTGCCACTTTGACGAATCCACCATGATCGGAACGCGACAAATCTCCGGCTCAGCGGCAACTAACTTCAAGAAACGAACCATTGCAGCCTCAGAATCAAGCATGCCCTCGTCCATGTTGATGTCGATAATCTGGGCGCCAGCTGTAACTTGCTCGCGCGCGACTTCGAGCGCTTCGTCGTAATTTTCCTCTCGGATGAGGCGGGCGAAGCGCGCTGACCCAGTGACATTCGTCCTTTCTCCTACATTGACGAACAGAGAATTGGCGCTGATGTTGAACGCTTCTAAACCACTAAGCCTGCATGCCGGTTCAATCGAGGGAATTTTTCGGGGTGGTATACCATCGATCGCCGCGGCCATCGCAGCAATATGCTCTGGGGATGTGCCACAGCAGCCGCCTACAATATTGAGAAATCCACTGGTAGCGAACTCTCTAATAATCGAAGCCATTTCTTCCGGGCTTTGGTCGTATTCGCCAAATTCATTCGGTAAACCAGCATTCGGATGTGCGGAAACGTAGCTCTGTGCCAGATGGGAGGTCTCCGCGATATGAGGGCGTAGCTGCTCTGCACCTAGGGCGCAATTAAATCCAACCGAAAGTGGTTTTGCGTGCGCGACGGAGTTTAAAAATGCCTCAACGGTTTGTCCTGATAGGGTTCTACCGCTCGCATCGGTGATTGTGCCCGAAATCATAATTGGGATATCAAGAGCGAGTTCCTCAAGAACCCGACGCACAGCGAATATCCCAGCTTTAGCATTCAAGGTATCGAATGCTGTTTCGATCATTATTATGTCAGCGCCGCCTGCGATTAGGCCCCGCGCAGAGTTACTATAGTCTTCGACAAGTTCGTCAAAGCTCGTGTTTCTAAACCCAGGGTCGTTAACATCAGGAGAGAGTGATGCGGTTTTACTGGTCGGCCCGATTATCCCGGCGACAAACCTGGGCTTGTTTGGCGTTTTAAGTGTCGCTTCATCGCATGCCGCACGTGCAAGCTTTGCTGCCTCTTCATTGAGTTCAAAGGCTAACTCTTCCAGGCCATAATCTGCTTGGGATGCGCGTGTCGCATTAAACGTATTGGTCTCAACTATGTCGGCGCCTGCGTTAAGGTACGCTGCATGAATCTCGGAAATAATTTCTGGTGCAGAAAGTGTGAGTAGATCGTTATTGCCGGCAAGTGGCTGTTTTGCATCGCGAAACCGTTCGCCGCGGAAATTCGACTCGACTAACTGATAGCCCTGAATCATCGTCCCCATTGCGCCATCTAAAAGAAGGATGCGCTGGGTGAGAGCGGCGCGGAGCGCGTCCACGCGTTGACGGCGGGTTAGTTGTTCTGTCATGCCAATGCCTTTGAGCTATTCCTAGCCCGTTAAACGGTTAGAGGGGTGGTTATCAAGGTCGCCCAGAAGGCCGGGTATTCTAGCAAAGTCCTGAGAAAATCGCATAGCACTATAACCAAGTAAACTACTTGGTTATTCTATTTTAACTCGCTTTCCAGTAAACTTGTGTCTGTCTCAAGGAGTAAATTCACTATGAGTTCTGATTTCATTACGATCACCGAACCCGCACAGGCCTATCTCGCCGAGTTGCTGAAGAAACAAGATACTGAAGGCGTAGCGGTGCGTGTTTTTATTCTTGACGCAGGGACGCCAAAAGCTGAAACCTGTATCTCGTTTTGCCGACCGGGAGAAGAAAAAGAGGATGATGCAATCCAACATTGCGAAGGGTTCAAAGCGTATATCGACGAGCCGAGTATTCCTTTTCTCGAAGAGGCGGTAGTCGATTATTCGAAAGATGCGATGGGCGGACAGCTGACGATCAAGGCACCGAATTCTAGGCTACCTAAAATTACCGATGAGAGCTCACTACCAGACCGTATTAATTATGTACTTTACAACGAAATTAACCCGGGGCTAGCTGCGCATGGCGGTAATGTGACGCTCGAAGAACTTTTCGACGAAAACATCGCCGTATTAAGGTTCGGTGGTGGGTGTCAGGGATGTGGCATGGTTGATGTAACTTTGAAAGAGGGTGTTGAGAAGACGCTCTTGCAGCAAATCCCGGAATTGAAAGAGGTGCGAGACGTAACCGACCACTCGCAACGTGAGAACGCCTACTTTAAGTAGCTATGCAGGTCGATATTCAAAGTCATTTCTAGATACAGTCCCTAAATATTTGATAATAAACTATATTTTTAAATAGGCAGCCTCTAATAAGGTGTAGAGACTGTCTTTGAACGAGGGGTCTTCGGCGTCAAGCGTTGCCATTACTTCCACGAGCACTTCGTTGTCTTCGCGTCCACCCCAAATCTTGCGGTATGTTCCTTCTTGGTAGCCATGATCTTGACGGAAAAAATTAAGCACATTCTTGCTGACATATTGTCGATAAAGTTCCTGCCACCCCAGTTCGCACCCGCTCATAATCTCTGCAAATAAATTAAGTTCGATTCGACCTGCAGCCGCCGTTCCAATAAGTGCCTGAAGTAAATCCAAAAGTTCAAGATCGCCGAGGGAATACTCTTGACCGTCGAATTGTAGAGATCGCGTTGCGCTCTGCCGCTCAAAGGTCGCTTCAAGGTAAAGCCTCGCCTTGTCTTCGTCGGCTCCGTTACGGAGAAGTATTTCAGAAAGCAAAAAGTGCCAGATATCCACCAGCTCCATTTGGAGCTGGTCAAGATCGCGGGTTTGCTGTTTCCACCATTTCCATCCGTGATGTTCAATTGCTTCGGCTGCTTCGACTACCACAGCCCGAAGGTAAGGATAGCGAGCACTCGTCCAGTTGGGGTCGACACGAAAATTCATCGCTGCTTGGAGTTGGAACATCGTTTGGAGTTGAGTTTTACTGAGCATGGCGTAAACGGTCATCCTTACGGGGAGGGTGTAGTCGAGAAAGTAATTGAATTATTCTGGGGGAAAATGCGCTATTCGCTATTTTCACCAGTTGATTTTGTCTGATTAAGCAGCGAAGAAAGCATTTCGCAGCGACTAGCGCGCATATCCATATAAGATTGATAAGCGGCCATCGATTCATCATCTGACGTTGAAGCCTGCGCGAGTTCAGCTAGCCAAGTATCAAGCACCTTGATTTCTTGGTTGAGCTGCGCGGTGGCCTCGGCGATGAGGGCATCGTCGATTCCGCTACTTGCGTCATGACTCTTATTCATAACTCGGTTTTAGTCTCTGGTGGTTATCGCACAATTTCTATTTAATCTCTGGTTGTCGGCAGACTCGGAGGACTTCATAGCTGTTTATTGCTGTGCCTCCAGAACGCAACCACATCGGAGTCTTTGGAGACTCGATGGTCAGACGTTCGCACAGTAATATAAACTCGTCAAGAACAGCAATTAATAGGCTAAAAACAGCCTTTAGCGCGTTGTTTAACCACTCCCGTCGTATTTTTTTACAGTTGAGGCTTGACTAGTAAGCCCTGGCTCCCTAGAATTCCGCTCGTTCTGATTTGGCACACCTTGCCACACAGATTGTCCCCTTCGTCTAGAGGCCTAGGACACCTGGTTTTCATCCAGGCAACAGGGGTTCGAAACCCCTAGGGGACGCCAATTCGAAAAGCCCAGCTATGCTGGGCTTTTTTCGTTACGGGATTCTTTTTTTAAGGACTCTCCTTGTAGGATGTTCGTTTAAGGGCTTTAGGAACAGGGAATAGTATTTCGGCTAATCGAAGAGGCATACTCAGAATGACCACTGCTATCGCGATCTCAGATCTCACCAAAATCTATGCGAATGGGTTCGAAGCGCTAAAGGGAATAAGCTTGGAAGTACAGCAGGGTGACTTTTTCGCTCTCCTTGGGCCTAACGGTGCGGGAAAATCAACAACTATAGGCGTTCTGTCTACCTTGGTTCGAAAATCGAGTGGATCCGTTGAGATTTTTGGTAAAAATGTTGATTCACATGTCTACGAAACCAAGCTCGATCTCGGCGTAGTTCCTCAAGAAATCAATTTTAGCCAGTTCGAGCGCGTCAAAGACATCGTCATGACTCAAGCTGGGTATTACGGGATGCCCAGAAAATTGGCGGCAGAGCGCTGTGAAAAATACCTTCGCAAGCTCGATCTCTGGGACAAGCGTAACGACCGCTCTCGGACACTATCTGGAGGCATGAAGCGACGGCTGATGATCGCTCGAGCGCTTGTGCACGAGCCTAAGTTGTTAATTCTTGACGAGCCCACTGCGGGTGTTGACATCGAGCTCCGGAAATCCATGTGGGAATTCCTAACCGAGCTCAACGAATCAGGCACTACAATAATCCTTACTACTCATTATCTCGAAGAAGCAGAACAACTTTGCCGAAACATTGCGATAATCGATCAAGGTCGTATCGTAGAGAATACAAGCATGCGCGCACTGCTCGCAGCGTTAGACAAGCAGACATATATCGTTGATCTCGCTAAGCCTATTGAGACTCTGCCTGATTGGGGTGATGTTCCTGTTACTGCCTCGCTGTTAGATTCCCATTCATTTGAAATTACAGTCGCCGCCTCACTAACGATGAGTGGATTATTTAAGCTCTTCCTCGAGAGAGGAATCGAAGTCAGTGCGCTCCGCAGTAAGAGTAATCGATTAGAGCAATTGTTCTTAGGTCGTCTGACCGATGCAAGGGGAGACGTTGCGAATGTTTAAAAACCATAAATACATTGCATTTGAAACAATAGTCATTAAAGAAGTGCGAAGATTTGTTCGCATCTGGGTGCAAACATTAGTCCCACCCGCAATTACGATCTCACTGTATTTTGTTATTTTTGGTAACCTCGTTGGCCGCCGGATAGGGGATATGGGTGGCTTCGACTACATGGAGTTCATCATTCCAGGCTTGATTATGATGGCCGTTATCCAGAACTCGTACTCTAACGTTGTGTCTTCTTTTTTTAGTCATAAATTCCAGCGCAGCGTGGAGGAAGTCCTCGTCTCTCCAGTTCCTAACGCGATTCTCTTAGGCGGCTTTATCGTCGGGGGTATGGTGAGGGGCTTGTTGGTTGGCGCGATCGTTACTGGCATGGCATTGATGTTCGTCGATCTTCAGATCCAACACCCGATAATTACCATCACGGTAATCCTGTTGACTGCTGTTGTATTCTCCTTAGCGGGTTTTATAAATGCACTTTTCGCCAATAGCTTCGATGATATCTCTATTATCCCGACCTTCGTACTGACGCCACTAATCTATCTTGGTGGAGTATTTTATTCCTCATCGCTGCTCCCCCCATTCTGGCAGACGGTATCTGCCTTAAATCCAATTTTTTATATGGTCAACACCTTCCGATACGGATTTCTAGGTGTGTCCGATGTCTCCGTCGGGCCCGCGTTCGTGATCTTGGTCTTCTTTGGCGTAGTTTTATTTAGCGTTTGTTTGATGCTGCTTAATCGCGGTACTGGTCTGAGGAGTTAGGGTGATGGGGCATTCAGAAAGACCTGGAGACAACCCGCTCGGCCAGACTCTCGCGAGTCCTACGTCGTATGCGCCTGAGATTTTATTCCCAATCGCTCGTGGACCAGCGAGAAAAGCGATCGGACTCTCGGACGAGTTGACGATGCACGGGTTCGACCACTGGCAGGCGTTTGAAATCTCATGGTTAGACATACATGGAAAACCTCGTGTCGCGGTCGCTGACCTCTATTTTGACTGCAATTCACCATCGATTGTCGAATCTAAATCACTAAAACTTTATTTGAATTCGTTTAATCATGAGAGGATTCAATCGACCGAGTTATTGTGTTCGACAATAAAGTCAGATTTAGAAATCGCGAGCGGCAGTGCTGTCGAGGTCGTCGTTCATTCTCTCTATGACTATCGGCTACTCATGACTCAGAATTTCACGCGCGACTTGGACTGTAGAAGCCTGAAGGTCGACCTCGATCAGTTTCCCCTCATAGATGAGATTGCACCCCTTGATGCATCGATGCTTAAAGTTACCCGGTTAGAGGAAAAACTGAGACATGACAATGCTGCTGCCGAGAAGCGCTACGTGAGCGATCTTTTTCGATCAAACTGCCCAGTGACCAATCAGCCGGATTGGGCAAGTATAGAAATCAACGTGAGTGGTATTGAGATCGAGGAATCGAGCCTCCTTAGCTACCTTTGCTCATTCCGGAATCATCAGGGCTATCACGAGGAGTGTGCCGAGCGCATATTCGTTGCGCTCAGCGAAAGGTGTAATCCAGAGTCCCTCAAGGTCTCTATGAACTATTTAAGGCGTGGCGGCTTAGACATCAATGTTTATCGTTCGAGCACTCCCATCGCGTATTCGGAAAAGTTCGGCCGTGATGTAAGACAGTAGATGAAATGCGTGCCTCTGTAATCCGCTACCTTGTAATCTCAGTGCCTCTAAGCTAGAGTGCGCGCCGTAAGTTCCTCCGGTGAGGTGTCCGAGTGGTCGAAGGAGCACGCCTGGAAAGTGTGTAAGTCGAAAGGCTTCGAGGGTTCGAATCCCTCTCTCACCGCCACATTCCCCCCAAAGGTTTCCTAGGGTAGTATCGAGTATAGAAACTCTCGACTTCTCAAGGAATCGTCATGAAATCCGTTACTCTTACCTCCGCTATACTCGCGTCTGCCATGGCAGTCATAGCTGGCAGCGTGTTCGCTGCAGATTGGCCAAGCTATGGTGGCGACAACGGTTCTCGAAAATATTCAGAGCTTGACCAGATCAATGCCTCCAACGTATCAGAGTTGACGACAGCCTGGATTTGGGAGAGCCCCGATAACGCGACAGTGGCAGAAAACATCGCAAACGAAAACTACAGAGCTGTGCCGGCCGGATTTAAGGCAACGCCGATTGTTATCGATGGAATGATGTATGTACCTTCCTCGTTCGGGAGGGTCGTTGCCATAGACGCAGCGACAGGCGTGGAACAATGGGTTTTCGACACCGAGGCTTGGGCTAGTGGGCGTCCAGCAAACCTAGGTTACAACTCGAGAGGCGTCGGCTATTGGTCTAGCGAGGGCAAGAGTCGTGTGTTCTTTGCAACTAACGATGCCAATCTCTGGTCTATAGATGCACTGACCGGGCTTCCAGATGTTAACTTTGGCGACGGGGGCAAGGTCGACCTTTCTCTGGGCCTTGGCCGCGACATAGATAAGCGTCAGTATGGTGTCGTCTCGCCGCCACTTGTAACTAACGATATCGTTGTTGTTAATTCAATAATTAACGATGGTCCAAGCACGAAAGAAATGCCACCAGGGAATGTTAGAGGCTTTAATCCTCATACTGGTGAAGTGGTTTGGATGTTTGAGACGATTCCGCAGGCTGGCGCGTATGGAAACGAGACCTGGGAGAACGGCTCATGGGAATACACAGGAAATACCAATTCTTGGACCATAATGAGCGCAGACGATGAACTTGGCATCGTGTATCTGCCTATTGGCACACCCACAAATGACTGGTACGGAGGTCTTCGTCACGGAGACAATTTATTTGCCGAAAGTCTCGTCGCTGTCAATGCAAAAACGGGGGAGCGCCTCTGGCATTTCCAGATGGTCCATCATGGGGTCTGGGACTACGACCTTCCGGCGGCGCCGACGCTTGTTGACCTCGTTGTAGACGGACGAGCAATTAAAGCGGTCGCCCAGATAACCAAGCAGGGCTACACTTATGTGTTCGATCGGATCACTGGAGAGCCCGTGTGGCCTATCATTGAAACTCCGGTGCCGCAGAGTAATGTGCCTGGAGAAAAGCTGTCTCCAACGCAGCCTATTCCGACCAAACCGCCGGCCTTCGAGCTGCAGGGCTTATCGGATGAGACTCTCGTCGATTTCACTCCTGAACTAAGACAAGAAGCAGAGAGGCTTATAGAGCAGTTTGATTTCGGTCCTTTGTTTACGCCGCCCTCGCTCAGAGGCACGATTAACATACCCGGATGGGGAGGCGGCGGCTGGTGGACGGGGGCAGCTTTCGATCCAGAGAGTGGGTTTTATTACATTCCTAGCGCATCGATCCCAATTGTTGTTCAGTTAGAAAAAGCAGACCCAAGCAAGTCAAACCTTAATTATGTTCGAGGAGGGGCTATGAACGTCGGCGGACCGCAAGGTCTCCCTCTTACCAAGCCTCCCTATGGGCGCATCGTAGCAACGAATCTCAACAGCGGTGAGAACGAATGGGTAATCCCGCATGGAGAGGGTATTCGTGAGAAGATAATTGACATGGGTATACTTGATCCAGGGCCGGTTGGAGGGCCAAGTAGGACGGGACCGCTACTTACCAAGACATTGCTTTTTGTCGCACAGGTAGACAATGGACGGAATCTCCTGCGAGCTTTCGATAAAGCCTCTGGCGCAGTACTTCATGAGATCGAGTTACCGCTTCCACCACAGGGTTCTCCGATGACCTATTCGGTTGCTGGTAAGCAGCTTTTATCCATCGCTATTGGTGGAGGGCCTGATAGCCGATTGTTCACCCTCGCGCTGCCATAGGTGATACCGAGGTGCTTGTGATCGACAACTGGATAGCTGAATTGGTTCACCTAGACTCTCGCCCCAATGGTCTAGAGCATGGTAAGCTTACCGCTGGTATCTCTTGTCGGTCCCTTCGCAATGATAAGTTATAAACCCCGCCAGGCCCGGAAGGGAGCAACGGTAGTAGCTGACTCATGTGCCGTGGTGCGGCTGGCGAGAGGTGCCTCTGAATTCCCCTTTGATTCCGCAGTTGCGTACTCCTACAGAGATGCTCAGCAATCCCTTGCAACCCCTATGGATGGAACTCCGTGAGCTATCAAGTTCTTGCTCGTAAGTACCGACCCACGGTTTTTGCAGAGGTCGCTGGTCAGTCTCATGTTCTCAAATCGCTGATCAACGCACTTGATAACCAGCGCCTTCACCATGCTTACCTGCTTACTGGTACGAGAGGCGTCGGTAAAACGACGCTTGCCCGCATCCTGGCTAGATGCCTCAATTGCGAGGAGGGCATCAGCTCTGAGCCTTGCGGGAAATGCGGTGCATGTAAAGAAATCTCTGAAGGTCGATTTATCGATCTTATCGAAGTAGATGCAGCGTCACGTACGAAGGTGGAAGATACGCGGGAATTGCTGGAGAACGTTCAATATTTGCCAACCCGTGGTCGCTATAAGGTTTACCTCATAGACGAAGTGCACATGCTTTCAACACATAGCTTTAATGCCTTGTTGAAGACGTTAGAAGAGCCGCCCGAGCACGTAAAATTTTTGCTCGCCACGACAGACCCTCAGAAATTGCCCATCACCGTTCTCTCGCGCTGCCTGCAATTTAATCTCAAGAACCTGGCTCCTGCGCGGATAGCGGAATACATAAGCGAGATCTTGGTTAAAGAAAACGTACAGGCTGAAAGCGATGCCCTCTGGCAGATAGCCATGGCTGCTTCGGGGAGTATGCGCGACGCGCTGACGCTCACCGACCAGGCAATATCCTTCTGCGAAGGTAGTGTTCTCACCGAGGGCGTTACTCAAATGCTTGGGGTACCCCCACAACAGCAAATAGTCAAATTGCTGGAAGCGATGGCATCGCGCGACATCAGCCTTGTGGTCGATTTGGTTCAGACCATTGGTGAACAAACACCCGATTACCATCATACACTCGACGCGTTACTTTCGATGTTACACCGCGTCGCGTTGGCGCAAGTTGCCCCCGACGCTGTGGATAACAGCGTCGGAGACCTTGAGAAGGTTTTGAATCTAGCGAGCCTTTTAACTGCAGAAGATGTCCAGCTTTATTATCAAATTGGCATAAAAGGACGAGAAGATCTGAAGCTTGCGGTAGAAATGCGAAGCGCATTCGAAATGGTTCTGCTGCGTATGCTGGTGTTCTCACCAAATTATACTGAGCCTGCCAGAGAGGCAGCGGTAACAGAAAGCGTGACCTCTAGCGCAAGTGAAAAAAAAAAGCCCACGATAACGAAAACTGAGGCTAGTCTCGATCCCGAGACCGGCAACACTGAAAAGGGAAACAACAGCCACTCGACCCTGACGCCTCAGCTTGAATCTGATTCTACTTCCGAAACAGTAATTGATAAAAAAGGGGCAGCGGTCGAAATCACGCCCTCAAATTGGATAAACGTTTTCCAAAACCTTGAGCTAACCGGAATCTCAGCCAACATCATGGCGAATTGCGAGCTGATAACTGCCTCAGATGAAACTCTTACATTTCTTTTAGCGACAGAACAGAGTGCCGTCTTCAGTGAAGATGCGCCGAGAAAAATAGCACCTGCGTTTGAGAAATACCTTGGGAAGAAGGTTTCGGTTGAGATCACAATAGGAGAAATAACGGGCGAGACTCCTGCTGCACGCAAGATTCGACTAAATCAGGAAATGCAGGCAAAAAGAATACGCGAATTCGAAAATGATTGGCCAGTGTTAGAGTTGAAGCAGAAATTCGGCGGTAGAGTTGTGATCGAGAGCATTGTTGAGGGTGACGCGAAACATTAAGCGGAAGAGAGAAAATGACAGATCTAAATGAGTTAATGAAACAAGCTAAACAAATGCAGGAAAAATTTCAGGCCGCCCAAGATGCAGCTGCGAAAGCCGTGGTCGAGGGTGTCTCGGGCGCAGGTCTTGTGCGTGTCGAAATGACAGGCAAATATCAGGTGAACAATGTAAAACTTGATGAGTCCTTGCTAGAAGAGGAAATTAGCGTAATCGAAGACCTGCTTGCAGCCGCTGTGAATTCTGCGGTGGCGAAAGTAGCGGAAAATAGCCAGGGCTCCTTGAGTGAACTCGCAAACGGAATTAATTTACCTGAAGGCTTCAAGATGCCTTTTTAGTTTGGATTGCTAAAGCAGCCCTAATTGGTTGCGATTCCATTGTTATATAGGTAACACGGCGTGCCGACACTAATTTGTAGGAAATTGCTTTGAATCTCAGCCCCTTAATTGATGAGCTAATTGATGCGTTTCGCTGTTTGCCAGGTGTGGGGCCAAAGTCTGCTCAACGAATGGCGCTGCAACTCCTTGAGCGAAACAGAGTAGGCGGCGCGCGTTTGAGTAATGCACTTGCGGCAGCTCTCGAAGTGGTTGGAAATTGCTCTGAGTGTCGAACACTGACAGAAGAAAATGTCTGTAGGCTTTGTGCTAGCGATAAACGAGATCACTCTTTGTGTTGTGTTGTCGAATCCCCAGGAGATATTTTCGCAATCGAGCAGGCAGGTAGTTACAAAGGGCGCTATTTCGTTTTAATGGGACATCTCTCGCCGATAGATGGTATTGGACCTGAACAACTCGGTCTTGAGCAGCTTTTTTCAAAAATAGAATCTGGAAAAATAAAAGAGTTAATTATCGCCTGTAATCCAACCGTCGAAGGCGATGCTACGGCTTATTTCATCGCGGAAAGCCTTAAGGAACATAAGGTCGTCGTTTCGAGGATAGCTCACGGTGTCCCAGTCGGTGGTGAACTAGAGTACGTTGACGGAGGCACCCTCACACACGCTTTTGCAGGTCGCAAAATCCTTTCGGACAGATCTTATGATTGAAGCGAGTGAGCTCAACGATTCGACACCAATGGTTTATGTGACTGACACGCAGAGTTTAGCAGCGCTGTGCGAACGTTGGTCACAGCTTGACGCTATAGCCGTTGATACCGAATTTATGAGGACTGACACCTTTTACGCTAAGCTTGGTCTTCTACAAATAGGTGATGGTCAGTGCAGTTTTTTGCTCGATCCACTGGAGATCGAAGACTGGACGCCGTTCGAGCGACTGTGTAGGAATGACGATGTCGAGTTTATTTTTCACTCTTGCAGTGAGGATCTCAGCGTTTTTCTTTCACACTTTGGTTTTCTTCCACAGCGAGTTTTTGACACGCAACTCGCCGCTTCTTTTCTTGGCCTTGGGCCGAGTCTTAGCTACGCAGCGCTTGTACTCCTGCGCCTAGATCAAGTGATTGAGAAGGATGTCACCCGTTCTGATTGGTTACAGAGACCGCTTACCGCGGCACAGCAGCGCTACGCTGCTATCGACGTCGTGCATCTAATCGAACTGCGTAATCAGCTACGAGATGAGCTTCGGGAAAAGAATGTCTCAGATTGGTTTGATGCCGAATGCCTTTCATTGATTCAGACAGCGATTGATTACGAGTCAGAAGATAATTGGTCGTCGCTCTATCAATCGCTGAGCAATGCATGGCGGCTCAACGAACGTGGCTTGATCTTGCTCAGAGCGCTCTGTGTTTGGCGAGAAAAAGAAGCAAGGCGTCGGGATAAACCTAAAAGTTGGATCGTAAAAGATAGTGATCTAGTCGAGGTAGCAAGCAGTCTTGCAGTACAAGGTGAGCTTGGAGGGGAGGTTGACGATAAACACGCAATGATAGCGAATGGCGCGCTCAGCCGAGTTGATACAAACGTTGTTAAGCGTTACGCATCGGTATTCGCTGAGCTAGCGGCGTCTTGTGACTACACAGCGTCACTTGATGGCGCTATTTTTTCTGCGCCCTTAAGTCCGGAGTTGCGTAAGCGGCTTAAAAAACTGCAGGCCGTTGTCGCATCTACTGCCGAGGCGCATGGTATCGCCCCCGAGGTACTTGCACGTAAACGCCATCTGCTCACTTTTATCCACCTGGTTGATGCTGATCCGACGCAGCTCTCTTGGCCCCGAGAGCTATCGTTGTGGAAAAAAGATCTTCTGCAAGCTACCTTCGAAGACGTATTAGCGGCTCACTAAAGGGACATGAAAACACATGAGAGGCACGACCGACACCGAGGCAGTTGGCAATGAGTTTTGGCTCAAACCCTTATCACAACTCAATAAAGAGGAATGGGAGCGTCTTTGCGATGGATGCGGGCGCTGTTGCCTAAAGAAGCTGATGGATGAGGAAACGGATGAGATACTCCATACTCGTATAGTCTGCAAGCATCATGACCAAAGCACTGGGGGCTGCGGTTGCTATCAGACAAGAACTGAACTCGTGCCCGATTGCCTTGATGTGCAGTCGATGGATATAGCCGCCGCAACTTGGATGCCATCAACGTGCGCTTATAGGTTACGTCATGAAGGTAAGCCACTTTTTAATTGGCATCCACTCATCTCTGGATCGCGAGACGCGATGATCGAGGCTGGTATTGCGCTAGCAGGACGAGCGATTAGTGAAGAGTTTGTGCATCCGAATGGGTATGAAGAACATATTGTCCGGTGGGTGGTGTAGGGTAAGCGAAGCACGCGGTGTAGGGAGGGTGTATGGCAAATTATGGACTATTTTGGCTAGTTTATCTGCTCGCCTCAATGCTTTTTGTCGTTATCTTCTGGCGCCTAGTTCAATTCAAAAGAATCTTTTTGCTTACTTACATGTTGCGAGCGCTCGTTATCGCGCTTATTTTCACCCCCTGGGTTAGTCATGTGGACGGTTCCTACCTTGCGCCAGCGCTCATGGTGCTCGCACTCGATGCGATTACTCTTGGAGTAGAAGCGGCGCCGCGTGCGTTAGTACCACTTTTTCTCAGTTTATTATTAAGTTGCGTTGTCGCAGTTCTCGTTTGGGCACGCCATCGTAAGGGTCGTTCCTCTAGCCTACGCAACTGAGTCCCTAACTCCCCATGTCGTGCGGGAAGGATTGCGCCTAGTCTATGCAGGTCGATATCGCGTACTGTATTTAGTGGCTAAGCCATTTTACAATGCGTCACGGGCCTAATTCGCCGAGTTGAGCATGGATTCAGAATAAAGAAGAGAGAGTTACAAATGAACTTTACAGGTACAGACAAATACGTCGCAACAGACGAACTACAACTGGCTGTCAATGCGGCTATTGCGCTGGAAAAACCGCTTCTAATTAAGGGCGAACCCGGGACAGGTAAGACTATGCTTGCCGAACAGATCTCTGAAGCACTAGGCATGCCCCTTATCCAATGGCACGTGAAGTCTACTACGAAAGCTCAGCAAGGCCTTTATGAGTACGATGCGGTTTCACGATTACGGGACTCTCAGCTTGGCGATGAAAAGGTTAAAGATATTTCTAACTATATCGTGAAGGGGAAAATGTGGGAGGCATTTGAGGCCGGGCAGCAATCTGTCCTTCTAATCGATGAGATTGACAAAGCTGACATTGAATTCCCCAATGATCTCCTGCTTGAACTCGATAAAATGGAGTTCTTTGTTTATGAGACTCAGCAGCTTGTCAAAGCAAAGACCAGGCCCATAGTTATTATTACGAGCAATAATGAGAAAGAACTTCCTGATGCATTTCTTCGCCGATGCTTCTTCCACTACATCGAATTTCCTAATTCACAAACAATGGAAAAAATTGTTGATGTGCACTATCCAGAAATAAAGAAAGAACTCGTTCGGCAAGCGATGGATGTTTTCTTCGATGTGCGAAAAATCCCAGGTCTAAAGAAAAAGCCATCCACATCAGAGCTAATTGATTGGCTTAAATTACTCATGGCTGATGATATTCCCGAAGATATTCTTAAGAATCGCGATAACAAAAATGCTATTCCACCTCTTTACGGTGCGCTTCTGAAGAATGAGCAGGATGTTCATCTTTTAGAAAAACTCGCTTTTATGCATCGAGCTAAAAGCTGATGCTGATAGATTTTTTTATGACACTCCGTAAAGAACGCTTACCTGTGTCCTTTACAGAGCTTTTTACGCTTCTTGAATGCCTAAAAAGGAATATTATCTTTGGTAACATCGATGATTTCTATCTTCTTTCGCGCATGTGCTTTGTAAAAGACGAGAAGAATTTTGACAAGTTCGATCGTGCATTTTCCAAATATTTCGAAAAGATAGAAGCCCTCGATGAGTTATCGATGGCCGAAATTCCTAGCGATTGGCTCCGAAAAGAGCTTGAGTCTATGCTCAGCGATGAAGAGAAGGCAAAGATAGATGCGCTAGGCGGGTTAGAGAAACTGATGGAGGAGTTTAAAAAGCGACTTCAAGAACAAGAGAAACGCCATCAGGGCGGTAACAAATGGATAGGTACTGGAGGGACATCGCCCTTTGGCGCTCATGGATACAACCCCGAGGGTATAAGACTTGGGCAAGACAGCGGTCGTAACTCTCGCGCTGTCAAGGTATGGGATAAACGCAACTACAGAGATCTTGATGATTCAGTAGAGATCGGCACGCGGAATATTAAGATGGCACTACGTCGATTGCGAAAATTCGCAAGAACCGGTGCAGCAGAAGAGCTGGATATATCAGATACCATTTCATCGACGGCCAAGAACGCAGGCATGCTTGATATTAAGATGGTCCCTGAGCGTCACAATTCTGTCAAAGTCCTTATATTTTTCGATGTTGGTGGTTCGATGGACCCCCATGTAAAACTTTGTGAAGAGTTATTTTCGGCGGCGCGAACGGAATTTAAACATCTTAAGTATTTTTATTTTCATAACTTTATTTATGAGTCTGTTTGGACCAAGAGTCATCGGAGACATGCAGAAACGACTTCCACCTTTGACATAATAAATAAGTTTTCAAAAGACTATAAAGTGATTTTTGTGGGCGATGCGACTATGGCACCTTACGAGATTACACACGTAGGTGGCAGCATTGAACACTATAATGAGGAAGCCGGCGCGACGTGGTTTAAACGCATTAGTGAGCATTTCGAACATCTCGTGTGGATTAATCCAACGCCCAAAGAGTACTGGGAACACAGTTATTCTATCGAAGTCGCGAAAGAACTCACCGCTAATAAGATGTATCCGTTATCGGTTAAAGGTCTCGAAGAAGCAATGAAACTCCTCACTAAGTAAAGACTAACGAAGGCATCAAGCACGACTAATTCCCTCGGAGGAATTGTGGTAGAGAAACTGCAGCAAGAATTAGACCCTCAGCAATTCCAGTCACTCCCGGAGCTAATCGACTATTGCTTATTAACTCATTCTGACTTGCCAGGGTTTAGCTGTTTCGGCAAAACGATGCAGTTTAAAGAGATCGATGAATTAAGTTGGCGCTTCGCTAAGTATCTTCAAAACGAGACGAGTCTCAATCCAGGCGATCGTATCGCAATTCAGTTACCTAATCTCCTTCAGTTCCCCATTGCTCTTTATGGCGCGCTCCGTGCAGGACTCATAGTTGTTAGTACCAATCCACTTTATACAGAAAAGGAATTAGAGCATCAGTTTAATGATTCCGGTGCTGTGGCGGTTGTCACCCTTGAATCATTCGCCTCCAAGATTGCTTCTATTCGCGCACGAACAAAGCTAAGAACAATCATTGTTTCTTCACTCGGCGACCTCCAGTCGGCGCCGAAACGGGTGATGCTTAATTTCGTAGCTAAATACCTAAAGAAAATGGTTGCTCCCTACTCGATTCCGAACGTCGTGCGCTTTACTGACACGATTAAGATCACATCGAAACCTTTTGAAGCTCCAAAACTAAAACGTAATGATACAGCTGTCCTGCTCTACACCGGTGGTACGACAGGCGTGGCGAAAGGCGCAATGATCTCACACGCAAATTTAATTGCTAATCTCATGCAGTTTCGTTCGAGGTCGGTGTTAGCCATGGAGGATCGATGCGAGAGCGTCGCTGCACCACTTCCCCTATACCATAGCTATGCATTCTTGATGCACTGTTTCGCTATGCCATACGCCGGAAATCACAGCGTGCTAATCACAAATCCGAGAGATATTTCTGGCCTCATTAAAGCGCTCGTGCGGTATAAGGTCAGTGGATTTGTCGGAATAAACACGCTTTATTCAGCTATTTTGCGGCACCCCAAATTTTTGAAATACAACAAAAAGCATTTGAAATTTTGCGGCGCCGGTGGAATGGCTATGAGCTCGTCGATTGCAGAAGAATGGCTTGAGAAAACAGGCTGCGAGATAATGGAAGGCTATGGGCTTACTGAATGTTCGCCCGCGGTAACTGTTAACGTTCCTGGTAGGGTGTTAGCTGGGACCGTAGGGTTCGCGCTTCCTGAGACAGAATTATGCACTGCGAACGAAGCAGGTGAGATTCTTTCGCCGGGCGAGCGGGGTGAGCTATGGATCAGGGGGCCTCAAGTAATGCAAGGTTATTGGAAGCAAGAGCAGGCGACACGAGAGGCACTGACTCCCGAGGGATGGTTTAAAAGCGGCGACTACGCTGAGATTGATTCGGATGGCTATGTCAGGATAGTTGATAGAAAAAAAGACATGATTTTAGTTTCGGGATTCAATGTTTTTCCGAATGAAATAGAAGACTGGGTAAACAGGCATCCGAGTGTCTTGGAAAGTGCAGCCATTGCAGCACCTAATGAGCGTACTGGAGAGGCGGTTAAGTTATTTGTGGTCATCGATGGCGACAAACCAGGCGTGGAAGAGATTATTGCGCATTGCCGTCAAGGACTAACTTCTTATAAGGTGCCTAAAGAAGTAGTTTTTGTAGATGACCTTCCGAAGTCTATTATCGGTAAAATTCTACGCCGCGAATTACACTAAGGGGCAGAGGGGATTGAACGGCAATGCTATTCCTCCGACCACGATGAGAATCCCAAAAAGTAAACTTGCTGTAGATGACCTCGACCACTCGAATAGAGTAGGCAGCAGAGCAGAGACTAGTAAAGAGTTGATAAATAGTCTCGAATCGATCCTAAACTCAGTGCAACTAAGCGATTTACATAGGTTGCAGAAGAAAGTTCGTAAGTTCGCATCGTCACTAGAAGCTCCTACTAAAGAGGAGTCTTTAACTAGAGAGTTCCATCAAGTTTTCGAGCGCCTTCTAGAAGAGCTAAAGAAGTCGGCAGATAAGTGTCAGCTTCGGTCTAAATTAATTCCAGAGGTCCAGTCATACCCGTCGCAATTGCCGGTTAGCGCTAAGGCTTGTGAGATTGCCGAGCTTATACGTAATAATCAGGTCGTAGTGGTAGCAGGGGACACTGGATCTGGTAAAACGACCCAGTTGCCAAAAATATGCTTAGATGCGGGCTTGGGGCGACGCGGAATGATTGGCCATACGCAGCCTCGACGATTAGCGGCTCTGTCCGTAGCGACACGTATTGCGGACGAATTAGGCCCTGTCGCTGGGCGCGGCGTCGGCTCTCAGGTCCGTTTTGATGATAGAAGTGGGCCGGAAACATACCTAAAGCTGATGACCGACGGTATCCTCTTAGCCGAAATACAGGCCGATCGATACCTGAGTAAATACGAAGCGATCATAATTGATGAGGCCCATGAGCGTTCGCTCAATATTGATTTCTTACTTGGATTTCTTCGCGATCTCATTCGTAAAAGAAGCGATCTGAAACTGATCATCACCTCAGCAACTATAGATGTAGAGAAATTTTCAGCGCATTTTTGCGGCGCGCCTATTGTGTCGGTCGAAGGCAGAACTTTTCCGGTAGAGGTTCGCTACAAACCTGTGCTTCAGCCTGAAGAATCTTCGCGTAACGACGATGCGCAAACCGAAGCAATCATTTCGGCTATCAAAGAAATCCTACAGCACGATAGATATAGCAATAAAAACACCGGTGATATTTTAGTCTTTTTGCCCACTGAGCGAGAGATACGCGACACTGCAACCAGCTTGCGTAAGGCTAAACTCGGTGATCTCGATGTTCTACCTTTATACGGCAGATTGCAGCATGCCGAGCAAGCTAGAATATTTGCCGCGCATAATACTCGACGGGTGGTGCTTGCTACTAATGTCGCTGAAACGTCGATTACCGTCCCAGGTATTAACTACGTAGTTGACACGGGCACTGCTAGGATTAGTCGTTACAGCTTGCAAAGCAAGGTACAAAGACTGCCGATTGAGGCCATCTCTCAGGCTAGTGCAAATCAACGCAAGGGTCGATGCGGTCGTATCGCTAATGGAATCTGCATACGCTTATATTCGGAGCAAGACTTCGACTCGCGACCACTATATACCGATCCGGAAATACAGCGTACCAATCTCGCCGCGGTAATTTTACGAATGCTGCAACTTAAGCTGGGCGACGTCGAAAACTTTCCATTTATTGAAATGCCCGAAACCAAAGCTGTTAACGAAGGGCATAAGCTACTCATCGAACTTAACGCGATCACTGCGAGCAGGGCCCTTACCTCACTCGGTCGGCAAATGGCTGCGCTGCCAATAGACCCACGCTATGCAAGGATGCTTCTAGAGTCCCATAAGCTTAATTGTTTGCGGGAAGTTTTAATTATAGTAAGCGGTCTAAGTATTCAAGATCCGCGCGAGAGCAATAGCGAGAACAAGCAGATCGCAATTGAGAGGCAAGCTGAATATAAACATCCTGATTCAGATTTCATGTCGTTAGTGAAACTTTGGGACGCTTATGAAGCCTTAAGGCAAGGATCCTCACAGGCCGTGCTGCGAAAATACTGTAAAGAGCATTTTTTGTCCTTTATGCGCATGCGGGAGTGGAGGGAAATCCATCGGCAGCTACTGCTAGCCTGTCAGGGCCTGGGTTTTAGAATAAATGACGAGGAAGCTGACTACGCCAGCATTCATAAAAGCTTGATTGCAGGTTCATTGAATCAAATAGCCAGGAAATCCGATGAGCGCAGCTTTGTCGGTACGCGGAACAAGAAATTTTCATTGTTCGGCGCCTCTGTGTTAGCGCGGTCGAATACAAAATGGATTATAACGGGAGATCAAATAGAAACTTCACAGGTCTTCGCAACCCAAGCGGCTAAGATTCAGCCTGAATGGGTTGAAGAGGTGGCCATGCACCTAGTCAAACGTGAATCCTTTGATCCTCACTGGAGTCGAAAGCGACAGGAAGTCATGGCCTATGAGAAGGTGCATTTGTTTGGTCTTACTCTCGTTGAACGGTCGTTGGTTCGATTTGCGCCAATCGACCCAATAGCTGCAAGAGCCCTCTTTATAAGACATGGACTAGTTGATCAGCAGCTGTCTAACGACATTGGCTTCGTTCGGCATAACCAGCATTTGCTCGAACGCCTCGAGAAACTTGAAGACAAACTGAGGAGGCCCGACATACTCGCAAGTGAATCTACGCAGATTGACTTTTTCGAACGCGTAATCCCCGACGAAGTAAACTCACTTAGAACGTTAAGAAATTGGCTTGTTTCTATAAATGACCGAAGAGGTGATTGCTTGAAGTTAAGCGAGAAGGATCTTCTCGCTGACCAAAGTGATGACTTCAGCTTTGAGGATTTTCCAGATGCTGCAGCGATTCAGAGCAATACCCTACGAATTGACTATGTATTCGAACCCGGGAAAGAGCATGACGGCGCGACAATTGATGTTCCTGTCTCTCTCTTAGCCCAGTTAACACAGGCAGATATCGACTGGTCGGTGCCTGGAATAATTCGCGAAAAATGTATCGCTTTGCTGAAAGGACTACCCAAAGCACAGCGCAAGAATTTTATTCCTGTTAACGCGTTCGTAAGTGAGCTGTTACCTCATCTCGGCGCGGGATCTATCGATTTCCTCGATTCTTTTATTTCTGCTATCTATCATTTAAGGAAATTTAGAATTGACCGACAGCAACTTGAAGCGATCGAACTACGGCCGCATCTAAAAATTAAAGTACGCGTGCTTGATAACTCTGGAAAGCAGCTAGCAATCGACAGCTCGTTAGATAAGCTTAAGCGGGCATTCTCTCAAGAGGAAGGAGCCAGTATCAAGCTTAGCGACACACAGAAGTCGCTAGTCCATCCATTAGAGGTGTCGGGACTTGTTGTAATGCCAAAAGCCGATTTGCCTCTTCGTGTCGAGGTTGGTGAGGGTAACATCAAGCTTCTGCGTTATCCGGGTTTGGTAGATGCGGGTGACAGCGTATCCGTGAAGTTGTTCGCGGACGAAGATTTAGCGCGCTCAGCGCATGCGAGAGGAGTGTTAAAGCTGGTTATGCTTAACAGTGTTCAGCAGCGCAACATGGTGCGTAAACGCTGTGATCGATTTGTTAAACAAAACGCCCTCAAGTTACCCATTACAATTACCGATCTGGTCGATCAGTGCGTTGTAGCATGTTATGACTATGCGATAACTAACGCGCACATTGTCAGAGACAGACAGAGCTTTGAAAAAATGGCTGTCGAGGTTAAGGCGCAAGTAGTCGGCTTAGGTGATCGGTTGGTCTCACTGCTAGAGCGCATAATCTTGATTAGGCTCAAACTAAAGAAAAGACTTTCGGCGTTATCCTCAGCGCCAGAGTATTTGCTCAGCGATGTAAATAGTCAGTTAGATCACCTTTTTACGCCTAATTTCGTGGTTGAATCTGGCATCGAAAGACTTACCGATTTCCCGCGCTATCTAAATGCAATTGAATTGAGATTGGCAAAAGCACCGTTTATGGGCCCCAAGGACAAGGTAGACACAGAACTTTTAGCCAACTATTCGCTGCAACTCGAAAAGCTTAGGAGCGAGCCCGGAATAAAGCTCTCAGCGAATTCCGCAGAAAAGTTAGAGGAGATTCGATGGATGCTCGAGGAATTCCGAGTCTCGGCCTTTGCGCAAAGTTTGAAAACTAAAATTCCAGTTTCGCCAATACGCATAGAGAAGGCGCTTTCGACGATAAAGGACACCTCTAACGGCGTTAGTCACTAATTAGCCAGCTGTAAAGAGAAAGGAAGTCTATGTTGCTAGGCAATTTTTATAGACTGAGGGAGAGCTCCTATTGGACCACTCCCTTCAGGAAAACAGTAGTGGCCTGTATGACTGTGTCCATGCTCTCCTGCTCGCCTGTTGCTGCAAGTCAGGTAAGCGATCCCTGGCGTAAGACGAATACCATTGTGTTCAAATGGAACGATTACTTTGATCAGCTTATTGTAAAGCCTAGCGCCTTCGCCTATACAACGTTTATTCCTAGATTTTTAAGACAGGGCATTGGGAATTTCTTTAGCAACGTCGATGATATTAACGTCCTTGCAAACGATATTCTTCAATTTAAATTCGCTGCTGCTGCGGGCGACAGTAGTCGATTGTTAGTCAACAGCACGATTGGTGTGGCAGGCTTTCTAGATGTTGCGAGCAGCGTCGGGCTGCGGAAGAATGAAGAGGATTTTGGTCAAACTTTAGCGGTATGGGGAGTGAGCTCGGGTCCCTATGTCATGCTTCCTGTGTTCGGTGCAAGCACCGTTAGGGACTCATTTGGCCTGGTTTTAGATACTGTTTTTAACCCACTTCAACTTATCGAGGATCGATCGCTTCGGCTCGGATTATTTCTAGTGGACGAAACTGATTCCCGCTCTGATGTTTTAGCACTCGATGAGCTAATAACAGGTAATCGTTATCTCTTTATCCGAGACGCTTATTTACAGCGACGTGAATATCTTATCAATGATGGTTTGCTCGTTGATCCCTTCGGAGATTTCTAGCTAACTTAAATCTCTTGCTTGGATTTTCATCCGAATAAAATCGCTATGAGAGACATAAATTAGCTCACTAACTTGCCTAATGACGCTGTCTTCATATCTATCTATCTCACCATCGGCAAAAGCGATTCGCCACATATTTTTAATTAGAGACAACTTAGCCTCATCGTTGAATTGGGCGTTGATCTGCGCGGTAAATTCGAAGAGTGATGTAGACTCTTCAGCTTTATTGATTGCTAATTCGTGGAGATCAGCCGCGGCGGCTTCATCTAGGCCAAAAGTCTTGATCAGCACGGCGAGGAGTTCCTGCTCTTCTCGAGCATCGAGATGGTGATCGCTCTTCATTACCTCAATCATTAGAATTGCAGCGATGAGATTTTCCGGCAACGTATTCTGGTTATCGGATGTGACTGATGCATCTACGTAACTCTGAAAGAGTGTTTTCAATTTACTTAACATAGATCCTTGCTTTCCTCTTTAGTCAGTTCGCCGTCTTGCATATGCTTATCAACTAAGTACATAGCTTCTTCCAATACCTCGACACCAGAAGTTGGTTTGTAGGCGTTTTGGCTGAGATGCCTTCGGAAGGCTTTGCCGCCATAGACGCCCTTAAACAGACCCAATAAATGACGCGTAATGTGTTGAAGTGGTACTCCGGCAGCTACTTGTTGCTCGACATAGGGCAGATAGTTAGTGAGTGCTCGACTACGAGTTAGCTCATTCTTCTGCGCACCAAAAAAGCGCTCGTCGACTTCCGCTAGGATGAATGGGTTTTGATAGGCTTCTCGTCCAAGCATCACGCCATCGACGTAGTTCAGATGATCGAGAGCACTCTTCATATCTATTATCCCACCGTTGATAATTATACTCAGATTTTCGAAGCTACTTTTTAGACGATAGACTCGATCGTAGTCTAGCGGAGGGATATCTCGATTCTGCTTCGGGCTCAGACCGGATAGGATTGCCTTCCGGGCATGCACAATAAATAAGTCGCAACCTGCATCAGCAACGATACCGATGAAGTTTTGTAGTGCAGCCTCACTATCTTGATCATCTATCCCAATCCTGCATTTCACAGTGACTGGAATACTGACGCTTTGAAGCATTGAGTCTACACACTCTGCAACGAGTTCGGGTTCCGCCATCAAACAGGCACCAAACGAGCCTGATTGCACTCGTTCGCTTGGGCAGCCCACATTTAGGTTTATCTCACAAAAGCCCGCTTTTTCGCCGAGCTTCGCTGCAAGTTGCAATTGTCTTGGATCAGACCCGCCTAATTGAAGAGCGACTGGGTACTCTTCGGGACTATGTGCAAGCAAATTCTCCCGATCGCCAAACTCAAGTGCAGCGCTTGTCACCATCTCGGTGTAGAGCAGGGCGCGTTTTGTGAGTTCTCGAAGGAAGCGTCTGTCATGACGATCTGTCCAATCCATCATTGGAGCAACGCAAAAGCGATGGGGGTCGACAGAGTTCCAGTCGTTCGTGTGTCTGTCTTCTTGTGGCATGACCAGGGTATTCTCGATTGTAGCCTTGAAGGGCGTTGGCGGTGTATTTAAACAGAGAGGTATTTCATGTCAAGGCAGCGAAGCTCTCGCGTGAGTCTGTACACGCGTTCGAGTATAATTAGAACTCGCCGGTCGTTATCGCGGCCCATATCACTGATTAGAGAAAACGCATGACTCAAGTTCGCACTCGAATCGCACCGTCACCAACCGGTGACCCTCACGTAGGTACTGCCTATATCGCCCTATTCAACAGGTGTTTTGCGCGTCAACACGGCGGTAAATTCATACTCAGGATCGAAGATACCGATCAGGTGCGATCTACAGCACAATCCGAGCATGACATTCTAAATTCGCTGCAATGGCTAGGTCTGGATTGGGACGAAGGGCCGGGTGTTGGTGGAGACTTTGGCCCGTATCGGCAGAGTGAGCGCAGTGCTATTTACGCTGAGCATATTGCCACGCTTTTGGAGTCGGGCAACGCCTTTCATTGTTTTTGCTCTGCAGAGCGTTTAGATGAGGTGCGAAAGGCACAAATGGCCGCAAAACAACAGCCTGGTTACGATGGGCATTGTGCGCACCTGTCACAAGCCGAGGTAGAATTAAAGCTCGCCGCTAACGAAGACTATGTTATTCGGATGCGTGTTCCTGAGTCGGGCAACTGCGAATTCCATGACATGCTACGCGGTGAAGTATCGATTGCATGGTCGCAAATCGATATGCAAGTACTCATGAAATCAGATGGCCTGCCAACGTACCATTTTGCGAATGTTGTAGATGACCATCTAATGGAGATTAGTCATGTAGTGCGCGGTGAGGAATGGATTAACTCTGTTCCGAAACACGTTCTGCTTTACCAATATTTCAATTGGACGCCACCTGTATTCTGTCATATGCCATTACTGCGCAATCCCGACAAGAGCAAATTGAGCAAAAGAAAGAACCCCACATCGATAAACTATTATCGCGATATGGGTTATTTGCCAGAGGCGCTAATCAATTATCTAGGAATGATGGGCTGGACCATGCCGAACGGGCAAGAGGTATTTTCGCTCTCAGAAATGGAGGATGCATTCGACATCGGTAGGGTGAGCCTCGGAGGACCGGTTTTTGATACTGAAAAGCTCGACTGGCTCAATGGGAAATATCTGCGGGAGATGGGCAGTGATAAAGACTTTGAAGAGCGCTTTCTAGCCTGGGCGCAGGATTCCGGGCGCCTCTCTCCGATCATTCCATTATTGAGGCAGCGCGTAGAAAAATTCAGCGATGTCGCGCCGCTTATTAGTTACTTTTTCAGTGGCCCAGTTTCTATAACTCCAGATTCTTTCGCTCATTGCAAACTGGAGCCAGTTGACGCATGCAAAGCATTGCAGTTTGCGCTTTGGAAGCTTGAATCTGTCAGCGTTTGGAGCCGCGACGAAGTGGAATCGACACTTATGGAACTCTCTCAGGCTCTCGATATCAAGGTGCGCGATTTTCTAGCGCCACTTTTCGTCGCGATTAGCGGTCAGCCAGTTTCACTCTCTGTTATTGATTCGATTGCCGTTATCGGACTCGATATCTCGCGATCACGACTTCGCGCCGCAATTGAAGTGTTAGGTGGGATATCAAAAAAACAGGCGAAAAATTTAGAAAAAGAGTTTGCTCAATTAGGCTGATAGTAGTACTCGTTTGTCGGCGCACGTTATCGAGTGTATTTGAAGTCTCGAGACCGAGAGAACGGGTTAATGGCGATTGACACACTGGGTCGATCTGCATAGAATGCCCGCTCCTCAAATCCATCACTGGATTTATCTCGGGGCCTTAGCTCAGCTGGGAGAGCGCAACACTGGCAGTGTTGAGGTCAGCGGTTCGATCCCGCTAGGCTCCACCAAATCATTTTTTCGCGCAGTACTTCTGAGTTTGCCCCCATCTAAATAGCGTGTTCAGTTTTTATCTCTGTCGGCTAAAGTTGGCATACAGTAGCATTGCGAAATCCCTTGTCCCCACACCAGACTTCGGCGTGGGGCAAGGTGGAAATTGTTAGATATCGCGCGGCGTGTGTCCCTTATAAAGCTGCCGGGGCCTGCCGATCTTATAGGGATGACTAAGCATTTCATCCCAGTGAGCAATCCATCCTGGCGTGCGCCCAGTGGCGAAAATCACAGTGAATAAGCTCGTTGGTATGCCTATTGCCTTGAGAATTATGCCCGAGTAGAAATCAACGTTAGGATAGAGTTTCTTACTAATGAAATACTCATCTTCTAACGCGATTTTTTCTAACTTGCGCGCAATACGGAAGAGTGGGTCGTCTTCGACACCGAGTTCATCAAGTACCTCGTCACATATCTTGCGCATAACAGTCGCGCGTGGGTCGAAGTTTTTATAAACCCGATGCCCGAATCCCATCAGCCTGAACGGATCGTTCTTGTCTTTAGCCTTAGCAATGTATTCTTCGATTTTCGATTCATCGCCGATTTCATAAAGCATTTCGAGGACGGCCTCGTTAGCGCCGCCGTGAGAGGGGCCCCAAAGAGCCGCAATGCCAGATGCGATGCAGGCATAGGGATTGGCGCCGCTTGAACCCGCAAGACGTACCGTAGATGTCGATGCATTTTGCTCATGGTCAGCGTGAAGCAGGAAAATAGTGTCCATAGCCTTAGCGAGTGTCGGGCTTACGTTTGGCGCCTCGCAGGGCGTGCCGAACATCATATGCAAGAAGTTCTCTGCGAAGCCCATGCTATTTTGAGGATACATAAACGGCTGTCCAACGCTGTGCTTGTAGCACATTGCGGCAAGGGTAGGCATCTTCGCGATCAGTCGATGTGCAGCGAGTTTTCGGTGAGTCGGATCATCGATGTCCAGATCATCATGGTAGAAAGCGGAGAGCGCGCCGACCACACCAACTAGCATTGCCATCGGGTGCGCGTTTTTAGGAAACCCTTTGAAGAATTGATGAATGTGTTCGTCTACCATTGTGTGGTAGCGGATCGTATTTTCAAACGTTGCCTTTTGCTCTGGAGTTGGTAATTCACCGTTTAGAAGTAAGAAGCAGGTTTCTAAAAATGTGGCTTTTTCCGCTAGTTGTTCTATCGGGTATCCCCGGTGTAGTAGCACCCCCTTGCCGCCGTCGATAAAAGTTATTTCAGATTCGCAAGACGCCGTCGAGACAAAACCGGGATCATAAGTAAAAACGCCTTCGCTAACTAATCCGCGCACGTCGAGTACATCAGGCCCTGTAGTTCCTTCGTAGATTGGTAGCTCGATGACCTTGTCGATTCCGTCGATCTGCAGCTTCGCGGTTTTTGCGCTCATGGCATACTCCTGATGAGGTTGTTTTCTTCTGGAAAAACAATGGCTTATTAGAGAGTTTTCGCCATTGATCTGAAATTTTTGGGTGTCGCTACGCACAGGCGCAGGGAGCGCCATACTAGGGAATTAGTCCTTGTTTTGTCAAATATTTAGCGGTTACAGAACTGTCACTTCCTGCCGATCTATTGATCGCTATTTGCGGCGCGCACTGACCTCTGAGGTAAACGATTGCACGGGTTAAAGCGTAATAAAGATACACAAAAAGTGAGGGTTGATTGCAGAACGACAATATATTGTCGGTATTGCATCGAGAGAGCCAAGTTTTATTGTATTGGCGGGCGCTCGCTAATATACTTCCTGCCGCTTGTAACGTTGAAATTGTTAATTAATTCAATCAGTTTGATCGGAGTGGCACTCATCTGAACGTCTGTTGTACGTAACTGACGACAGGTGAGCGCGAAAAGGCGGCATTTCACCCCATCAAAAGAAATTCGAAAGGTTAAACGTGAAAGATACCAGACCAGTAAATATCGATCTCACCACTATCCGATTCCCATTAACAGCGATTCTCTCCATCACGCATCGAATAACGGGTGTGATTATTTTTGTCGGTGTTGCGATTCTACTTTACCTACTCAGCTTATCGCTAGAATCAGAAGCAGGGTTCGTTAAAGCCCAGCAATTGGTTGGCTCCCCAATAGGTAAATTTGTGCTTTGGGGAATCGTCTCCGGACTGCTTTATCACCTCGTTGCTGGCACAAAGCACTTAATCATGGATTGGGGGATTGGTGAAACGCTCGCTGGCGCAGCCATTGGAAGCCGAATCACACTTATTCTTTCAACATTACTCATCGTCATTGCTGGAGTCTGGATATGGTAACTAGTGCGACAAATTTCAGCCGAACAGGCCTTTCGGACTGGTTGGTTCAACGGGTGAGCGCGATCGTTCTCTTAGCTTATTCGCTTTTCATCTTCGGTATTTTTGTACTCTATCCGGAACTTAGTTTTGAGCAGTGGTCCGGAATTTTTTCTAATAATGCCGTTCGCCTCTTCAGCATGATGTCAGTGCTTGCGCTTTGCGGGCATGCGTGGATTGGAATGTGGACCATCGCAACAGATTATCTAACCAGCTTACAGCTGGGGAGTGCAGCGACGTTTGTTCGCCTGATCTTTCAGCTCGGTTGTGCATTATTGATAACGGTTTACCTCCTTTGGGGTATTCAGATTTTTTGGGGAAGCTAGATGAGCGCATTACGAACAATTTCATTTGATGCAGTAATCGTAGGTGGCGGCGGTGCGGGCATGCGCGCGGCGTTGCAGTTGGCTCAGTCGGGTTATAAAACGGCGGTCATTTCCAAGGTTTTCCCAACGCGATCTCACACCGTGTCGGCGCAGGGAGGAATCACCTGTGCAATTGCAAGCGACGATCCTAATGACGATTGGCGCTGGCATATGTATGACACTGTCAAGGGTTCTGACTATATCGGTGACCAAGACGCGATTGAGTATATGTGCAGCGAAGGCCCTCAAACTGTGTTTGAACTCGAGCATATGGGGCTTCCTTTCTCCCGCACAGAGAGCGGGCGAATTTATCAGCGGCCTTTTGGCGGACAGTCGAAAGACTACGGTAATGGCGGCCAAGCTGCCCGTACCTGTGCAGCTGCTGATAGAACAGGACACGCGCTGTTACACACGCTTTATCAAGGAAATATTAAAAATAATACGGTTTTTCTAAACGAATGGTACGCAACCGACCTTATAAAGAATCAGGACGGAGCAGTAGTAGGTGTAATCGCGATATGCATCGAAACAGGTGAAACTGTAGTGATCCAGTCTAAGGCGACTGTTTTTGCCACAGGTGGAGCAGGACGTATCTATGCGTCAACTACAAACGCCTTGATTAACACGGGCGACGGCGTTGGCATGGCATTGCGCGCAGGCTTCCCAGTTCAGGATATGGAGATGTGGCAGTTCCATCCAACGGGCATCTATGGTGCAGGAACGCTGGTAACTGAGGGTTGTCGCGGAGAGGGTGGCTATCTCATCAATAAGGATGGCGAGCGTTTTATGGAGCGCTACGCACCCAATGCCAAAGACCTAGCAGGTCGCGATGTAGTAGCTCGTTCCATGGTCTTGGAGATCTTGGAGGGTCGCGGATGTGGTCCGAAGGGCGATCATGTCATGCTCAAGCTCGACCACCTCGGTGAGGATGTGCTAAACGCAAAACTTCCAGGAATCTTGGAGCTTTCGCGCACTTTCGCACACGTTGACCCGGTAAAAGAGCCCATTCCGGTTGTACCAACCTGTCACTACATGATGGGCGGGATACCGACGAATGTTAACGGTCAAGCCATTATGCAAGATGGCAGTGGTGCCGATGTGATAATCCCAGGCTTGTTTGCGGTAGGCGAGGCTGCCTGTGTGTCTGTGCACGGTGCCAATCGGCTTGGTGGTAACAGTCTTCTCGACCTCGTTGTTTTTGGCCGAGCGGCTGGTAAACATATTGAGCAGGAGCTCGCTTCGGGCATTGAACAGCGCGTTGCAAGCGAGTCAGACATAGAGGCAGCAATGTCTCGATTGAATCGCCTCAATGAAACTAGTTCGGGTGAAAGTGTTGCCGAGCTTCGCGCTGAGCTCCAAGGGATAATGCAGAATTATTTCGGTGTGTTCCGCAAAGGGGAGTTCATGCAGGACGGCATTAAAAAGCTCGAAGTGCTTCGCGAGCGAATTAAAAATGTGCATCTAGTAGATAAGAGCAACGCATTCAATACTGCTCGCATTGAAGCTCTAGAACTAGAGAATCTATTTGAAGTGGCTGAAGCCACTGCGATCTCTGCTGAGGCTCGAGACGAGAGCCGAGGAGCGCACGCGCGTGATGATTTCCGCGAGCGTGACGACGAAAATTGGCTGTGTCACTCGATGTATTTCCCAGAGGACAAGCGAGTTGGTAAGCGTGCCGTAAACTTCAAGCCGAAGACGGTTGATACCTTCGAGCCTAAGATAAGAACTTATTAGTCAAGGAATTCGAACTTTGCCTAAACTTCGGTGTAGGCAACAATGTTTAACGCAGTAACCATACAATTACCAAACTATGTTTGAAGCAAGGTGAATCGTGTTAGTTAGCATTTATCGTTACAACCCAGAAACAGACCTTAAACCAGCAATGGTTGATATCGAAGTTGACGTTCCCACCGATCGCGACCTTATGGTTCTTGATGTCCTTAATCTAGCGAAAGAGAAAGACACGACGATCGCTTATCGCAGGTCCTGCCGCGAGGGCGTTTGCGGCTCAGATGGTATGAACATTAACGGCACCAACGGGTTAGCCTGCATAACACCGTTGTCTTCTGTTGTTAAGCCCGGCAAAAAGCTTGTTCTACGACCGCTTCCGGGTCTGCCAGTTGTCCGTGACTTAGTAGTCGACATGTCTATTTTTTATAAGCAGTTCGAAAAGGTTAAGCCTTACCTAATGAACAGTGAGCCAGTGCCTAACATTGAGCGCCTGCAGAGTCCGGAAGATCGTGCAAAACTCGACGGCCTCTACGAGTGCATTCTCTGCGCCTGCTGTACCACGAGTTGCCCTTCATTCTGGTGGAACCCTGACAAATTTATCGGGCCCGCAGGGTTGCTGCAGGCATACCGCTTTCTTGCCGACAGTCGCGATACTGCGGCATCTGAGCGTTTGGCCGGACTCGAAGATCCATTCAGCGTTTTCAGGTGCAGAGGCATCATGAATTGCGTTGCAGTTTGTCCGAAAGGGTTGAACCCGACGCGCGCTATCGGTCATATACGTTCGATGCTAATCGAGCAGAGCGCGTAAGCTAGTCCAAGTTGGCGAGGCTATGACACTCGCTGTTTGTCAAAAAGGATGACAACCAATGGAAGGATTTGAGGATAAGTCGGCGAGCCCAATGCAGCAACTTTGGGAAAGCGGACACTTATCTGGCGCTAATGCCGAATATGTTGAAGCACTTTATGAGTCTTTTCTCGAAGACCCCTCAAACGTTCCTGAGCAGTGGTCAAGCTTTTTCGCTTCATTGGCTGCGGGCGCTTCCAATGGTAGCGGCGATGTCTCGCATGCGCGCATTCAGCAGGATTTCAAAACGCTTGGAAAGCGAAGCCGCTATACGCCGCTACTCAACAACGACGCTATCGTTAACTCGGAACACGAGAGCAAGCAAGTTCAGGTAATGCACCTGATCAGCTCTTACCGAGTTAGAGGGCATCAAAAAGCAGCGCTAGATCCACTCGGCCTAATGTACCGAGAGAGGGTTGCAGATTTGGAACTTGAGTTCCATGGTCTAGGGCCTCTCGACGGGTCAACGGTTTTTCAGACGGGTTCACTGTTTATTAGCAAAGACAAAGCACCTTTAGGTGAAATAGTCGAAAACCTAGAGCGAATTTACTGTAGCTCGGTCGGCTATGAGTTCATGCACATCGTAAACCTCGAAGAGAAGCAATGGATTCAGCAGCGCATCGAGAGTAACGACGGTATTCCGAATTTCGGTGCCGATGTTAAAACGCATCTTCTCGAGCGACTTACCGCTGCGGAGGGACTGGAGAAACATCTTGACTCTAAGTATCCAGGCACCAAGCGTTTCGGCTTAGAAGGGGGCGAAAGTTTAATTCCTTCGTTAGATGAACTGGTCCAGCGAGCTGGCAGTGCGGGGACGAAAGAAATCGTACTAGGCATGGCCCATCGCGGTCGACTGAATGTGCTCGTTAATCTTCTTGGCAAAAACCCAGCGGATCTATTCGATGAATTTGAGGGTCGCGCGGTCTATAAGAGCTCTGGAGATGTTAAGTACCACCAAGGTTTCTCATCAAACATTATGACCGCAGGTGGTGAGCTGCATATGGCGTTGGCATTTAACCCATCGCATCTTGAGATCGTTGCCCCGGTGGTCGAAGGATCCGTTCGAGCACGCCAGGTTCGCCGCGGCGACACTGATGGATCAAAGGTTCTGCCGATCATTATTCATGGCGATGCAGCCTTCGCAGGCCAAGGCGTTGTGATGGAAACATTCCAGATGTCGCAGACCCGGGCTTACAGAACGGGTGGCACCGTCCATATAATTGTGAACAATCAAGTCGGCTTTACAACCAGCCGACAGGATGATGCTCGATCAACCGAGTACTGCACCGATGTTGCGCGCATGGTTCAGGCGCCAATTTTTCATGTCAACGCCGACGATCCTGAGGCGGTGCTGTTCGTCACTCAGCTCGCGCTAGATTTCCGAAATAAATTTAGAAAAGACGTCGTTATCGATTTAATTTGCTATCGTCGACGCGGCCACAATGAAACAGATGAACCGTCTGCAACCCAGCCTGCGATGTATTCCGTCATTAAAAGCCATAAATCGACTCGATTACTGTACGCAGAGCGCTTAGCGAGCGAAGGTGTAATCACAAAAGAAGAAGCCGATTTACTCAACAGTACTTATCGCGACGCGCTCGATAACGGCGAGCACGTAGTTAAGAGTTTGGTAAAAGAGCCATCAATCGAACTATTTGTGGACTGGAGCCCGTACATTGGGCATAAGTGGAGTTCGTTTTATAACACATCGATTCCCCTCGCAAACCTAAAGGGACTGGCCAAAAAGCTTTCAGAGTATCCGGAGTCATTTAACCTTCAACGTCAGGTTGGCAAGGTGATGGATGACCGCAAGAAAATGGCTGATGGCACATTGCCGGTCGACTGGGGTATGGCGGAAAGTTTAGCGTACGCGAGCATCCTAACTAGTGGCAACATGGTCAGAATTACTGGTCAAGATGTAGGGCGTGGCACCTTCTCGCATAGGCATGCTGTACTGCATGATCAAAAGACAGGCGAGTCACACGTGCCCCTTCAGCACATCTCAGCTGATCAAAGCCTTTTCCGCATTTATGACTCTCTTCTGTCAGAGGTCGCGGTCTTAGCGTTCGAGTACGGCTTCGCCACCACTACGCCAAACGCATTAGTTGTTTGGGAAGCGCAGTTCGGCGACTTCGCAAACTCCGCTCAGGTAGTCATCGATCAGTTCATCACAAGTGGCGAGCACAAGTGGCAGCGGCTCTGCGGCCTAACTATGCTGCTCCCGCACGGGTATGAAGGACAAGGTCCAGAGCACTCTTCAGCACGACTTGAGCGATTTTTACAGCTTTGCGCGGAACACAATATTCAGGTCTGTTTGCCAACGACGTCGGCGCAGGTCTTTCATATGCTTCGCAAGCAAGTGCTCTGTCCGATGCGTAAGCCTCTGGTAGTTATGTCTCCGAAGAGTCTGCTTCGCCATAAGGAAACGGTTTCGACTCTCGAGGAGATGGCTGAAGGAAGTTTCCAAGTCGTGATCGACGAAATTGACGAAGCGATCGTCCCCGAGAAGGTTCGAAAGGTGATCGTCTGTGCCGGTAAGGTTTACTACGATCTGCTTGCCGAACGACGCAAGCGGGAAATCACCGACATTGCGATCATACGTTTGGAGCAGCTCTATCCTTTCCCTGCCAAAGAATACGAAGCCTGCCTGCTACGTTATCCGAACGTCGAAAAAATCACTTGGAGCCAGGAAGAGCCGAAGAATCAAGGCGCATGGTATTCGAGTCAACACCACTTCCAAAGGCCGATTAAAAAGCACTTCCCAAACATTGTGCTTGGCTATGCTGGTCGTGAAGCATCTGCTGCTGCCGCGGCAGGATACCCGGCTTTACATATCGCTCAATTAGAGAAATTCCTCGACGAGGCGATGAAGTAACTGATTTTGATACCAAGTGGAAGATACCAGTAAGGCATGTAGGACAATTGCAAACTTGTGCTAACACACAGAAAAGATAAGAACTAAAAAGTTAGATTATCAAGCCGCTAAGCGGCCGTTCTTCAAAAGGACTAGACATGACTATTGAGATTAAAGCGCCAACACTTCCAGAGTCGGTTCCCGATGGCACTATTGCGACTTGGTACAAGCAAGTTGGCGACAGTGTTTCGCGCGACGAGCTTTTGGTTGATATCGAAACCGACAAAGTCGTCATCGAAGTGGTTTCTCCGACAGACGGTGTTCTCCAAGAAATTCTTAAAAACACTGGGGACACAATCGTCAGTAATCAGGCGATTGGGACAGTGGTTGCTGGCGAAGCCACCGCGGCTGCGTCAGCGCCATCAGAAACGGCAGACCCCGTCGCCGCACCTGAACCTGCCGCAGTCGCGGCCTCCGCGCCTGTCAGCCCAGCGGCAAAGAAGATGATCGCTGAAAATAATGTCGACGCTTCGTCTATCGCTGGTACGGGTAAGGCGGGACGCATTACAAAAGAGGACGTAGCATCGGCGCTAAATGCACCCGCTGCGTCACCGATCGCCTCGTCTGACGGGCGCCTCGAAGAGCGCGTCCCTATGAGTCGTCTGCGAGCCAAAGTAGCAGAGCGGCTGCTTCACGCGAGTCAATCTACCGCCATGCTCACAACCTTTAACGAGGTTAACATGGCGCCGGTAATGGAGATTCGCAATCGGTATAAGCAAGAGTTCGAAAAAGCGCACGAGGGTGTTCGTCTTGGGTTTATGTCGTTCTTTGTGCGCGCCTGCACAGAAGCTCTCAAGCGCTATCCTGCAGTCAACGCGTCACTCGACGGCGCTGATATTGTCTACCATGGCTATCAGGATATCGGTGTGGCAGTTTCCTCACCGCGAGGCTTAGTTGTTCCTGTACTGCGTAACTCTGACACGATGAGCCTTGCGCATATCGAAAAGGGTATACGAGACTTTGGTGAAAAGGCTCGTGATGGCAAGCTCGCGATAGAAGATATGACAGGTGGCACATTTACGATTTCTAACGGCGGTGTTTTCGGTTCGCTATTGTCCACTCCGATTCTTAACCCACCTCAGACAGCAATACTTGGCATGCACAAAATCCAAGAGCGACCGATGGCAGTGGACGGTCAAGTTGTTGTCTTGCCGATGATGTACTTAGCTTTATCCTACGATCACCGCATGATCGATGGCAAGGAAGCTGTTCAGTTCTTGGTCACAGTTAAGGATTTGCTCGAAGATCCAACACGCTTGTTGCTCGAGATCTAAGTCACATAATTTAGGATAACGACATGGCTAGCTCATATGACGTAGTAGTAATTGGATCAGGCCCCGCCGGGTACGTTGCGGCAATTCGTGCCGCCCAACTTGGTTTTTCAACCGCCTGTGTTGAGAAATGGTTAAATAAGGAAGGCAAAACTGTCTTCGGCGGTACTTGTTTGAATGTGGGTTGTATCCCTTCGAAAGCACTCCTGGATTCGTCCCATAAATTTATGGAAGCTCGTGACCACTTCGACTTGCATGGCATCACAATTGACAAGGTGGGCGTTGACGTCCCAGCGATGATCGAGCGTAAAGACAAGGTTGTTGCTCAGCTGACCGGAGGGGTAAGTGGGCTCTTCGCGGGCAACAAAGTAACAGGTATCGGTGGGGTCGCTAAAGTGATCGGCCCAAACAGTGTTGAGGTAACCGGGCATGATGGCGAGGTCAGTACCCTCGAGGCGAAGAATATTATCATTGCTGCCGGCTCGGTTCCGATAGAGATACCTCCCACACCGGTTGATCAAGAGACGATTGTTGATTCGACTGGTGCGTTGGAGTTCTCCGCTGTACCTAAGCGTCTGGGGGTAATCGGCGCTGGGGTCATCGGTTTAGAGCTAGGCAGTGTTTGGGCGCGCTTAGGCTCAGAGGTAACCGTTCTTGAAGCGATGGATACTTTCTTGCCAGCAACCGACAGGCAGATAGCTAAGGAATCGCAGAAGCTTTTCACTAAGCAAGGTTTGGACATCAAGCTGGGCGCTCGGGTTACGGGTAGCAAGATTGCAGGCAAAGGTGCTAAGAAGACGGTGACCGTCGAATACACCGACGCGGAAGGGGATAAGACGCAGACATTCGACAAACTCATTGTGGCAGTTGGACGCCGACCATTTACGCAAAACATCGTAGATGACTCTGTTGGCTTAGAGCTCGACGAACGCGGTTTCGTCAAAGTTAACGAGCAATGTGCGACATCCATCCCTAGCATATTCGCAGTGGGTGATGCGGTGAGAGGGCCGATGCTGGCTCACAAAGGCAGCGAGGAAGGCGTTATGGTTGTAGAGCGTCTTGCTGGCAAGCAAACTCAAGTTAATTACGCGCTAGTACCTTCAGTTATCTATACTCACCCAGAAATAGCGTGGGTAGGAAAAAACGAGGAGGAACTTAAAGCTGAAGGCGTGGAGTATAACGTGGGTGTATTCCCGTTTGTCGCGAGTGGGCGCGCGCTTGCCGCAAACGACTCCGACGGAATGGTCAAGCTTATTGCCGACAAAAACACCGACAGAATCCTTGGTTGCCATATCATCGGAGCTAGCGCCGCAGACCTGTTGCAGCAAATTGTTATCGCAATGGAGTTTAGCGCGAGCGCTGAAGATATTGGGCTTACCATGTTCTCACATCCCGCACTGTCAGAGGCAGTTCATGAGGCTGCACTCGCTGCCAATGGTCATGCTATTCATATCGGCAACCGAAAGCGCCGCTAGGCTAGGAAATCAGTTCACTTTAGAAAACGGAGTTTAGATGAATCTTCACGAATACCAGGCCAAGCAGTTGTTTGCTGAATACGGCCTTCCAGTATCAACCGGCATCGCTGTCGACAATGGTCCCGACGCCAAAGCTGCTGCCGAGAAAATTGGCGGTGACAAATGGGTTGTTAAAGCGCAAGTGCACGCCGGAGGCCGAGGTAAAGCGGGCGGCGTTCGTTTGGTTGATTCGCCTGCAGAAGCGCAGTCGTTCGCCGAGGAGTGGCTAGGCAAAAATCTCGTCACCTATCAAACAGATGCAAACGGTCAGCCGGTAAGTAAAATTCTTGTTGAGTCTTGTACTGACATCGCCCAGGAACTTTACCTTGGTGCAGTCGTCGATCGTGCAACACGCCGCATTGTCTTTATGGCATCAACCGAGGGCGGAGTTGAAATCGAGAAGGTGGCCGAAGAGACGCCAGAAAAAATACTTAAGGCCATCATAGATCCCATGACTGGTGCGCAGCCATTCCAGGGGCGCGATTTAGCCTTTAGGCTGGGCCTGAACAGTGATCAGGTAAAGCAGTTCACTAAACTGTTTCTCGGCCTTGCAAAATTGTTCGAAGACTTCGACTTAGCGCTGCTAGAAATTAATCCGTTGGTTATTACCGACCAAGGTAACCTTCATTGTCTAGATGGCAAGATTAACATCGACAGCAATGCAATGTATCGCCAGCCAAAACTCAAAGAGATGCACGATCCCACTCAAGAAGATGCCCGTGAAGCTCATGCAGCGGAATGGGAGCTTAACTATGTCGCGCTCGACGGTAATATTGGCTGCATGGTGAACGGTGCTGGTCTAGCAATGGGAACCATGGACATCGTTCAGCTTCATGGCGGTAGTCCAGCGAATTTTCTCGATGTCGGTGGGGGAGCGACGAAAGAGCGCGTGACAGAGGCATTTAAGATCATTCTCTCTGACACCAATGTTAAGGCGGTGTTGGTGAATATCTTTGGCGGTATTGTGCGCTGCGATCTCATAGCGGAAGGAATCATCGGCGCAGTACACGAGGTCGGTGTTGAAGTCCCTGTAGTCGTCCGGCTCGAAGGGAATAATGCTGAGCTTGGTCGTCAAGTACTCAGCGATAGTGGATTAAATATTATTGCGGCCACGAGTCTAACCGACGCTGCCGAAAAAGTCGTAGCAGCTGCGGGAGGTGCGCAATGAGCATTTTGATCGACAAAAATACAAAAGTAATCTGCCAAGGCTTTACCGGTGCTCAGGGCACTTTTCACTCGGAGCAGGCGATCGAGTACGGAACACAGATGGTCGGCGGAGTAACGCCTGGCAAAGGAGGGCAGACGCATTTAGGGCTGCCTGTTTTTAATACCGTCGCAGAGGCCTACGCAGCAACTCAAGCTGATGCCACAGTTATTTACGTACCGGCGCCTTTTTGCAAAGATTCGATACTCGAGGCTGCCGAGTCCGGTATCAAGCTGATAGTTTGTATTACTGAAGGAATCCCTACGCTCGACATGTTGGTGGCTAAAGAGCGCTGCGATCAACTAGGCGTTAGACTGATTGGTCCAAATTGCCCAGGAGTAATAACTCCAGGTGAATGTAAAATAGGCATTATGCCGGGTCACATCCACCTACCGGGCAAGGTCGGTATTGTGTCTCGTTCCGGCACATTAACTTACGAAGCGGTAAAACAAACAACCGATTACGGTTTCGGCCAATCCTCCTGTGTCGGTATCGGTGGTGATCCTATTCCAGGGTCAAATTTCATCGATATTCTCGCCATGTTCCAAGCCGACCCGAAGACAGAAGCGATCGTGATGATCGGTGAAATCGGCGGTACCGCGGAAGAAGAGGCCGCAGCTTACATTAAAGCAAATGTAACCAAGCCCGTGGTTGCCTATATCGCCGGCGTTACAGCTCCCCCAGGCAAGCGTATGGGTCATGCCGGAGCAATTATCTCAGGAGGTAAAGGCACTGCCGACGACAAGTTTGCGGCCTTACAAGATGCAGGTGTTAAAACCGTCAGAAGCTTAGCGGAAATCGGTAACGGACTAAAAGAATTGACTGGTTGGTAAGCGAATAAGGTTTTTGGGTTCTAAGACTCACTTACAACACTCACTAAAAAAAGGAGCTTCGGCTCCTTTTTTCATGCGAGCAAACTCGCTAACAAGTCCTAAATGTGTGACCTAAAAAGGTGCCAAAATCAATCGATTATTCCTGCACTTTTTGTCGAGCAAAAGGTTCTAATACGATTCTGTAGTGTGTTAGTCTTTACGCGAAATTCGGCGCAGAGCACCGAATTTCGGGGACTCTGTAATGTTCCTTACTACTATTCCTAGCAAGGTTACTTTGCGACTCACTTTAGTATCAAAGTGAGTAATTTGGTAACCATGGGAGAGTTGGAAGGCATTGCAAGGCAAATCTTGAAACTTTTAAGTTACCGAAGAGATAACGATGGGTTTCGAGATTTGGTTGAATCTGATACTTTTTCAATCGTCGGCCGCAATCTGTGGTCGCGTTTGTAGAAAGGTATGAGTTTAATTTTAGAGGGGTCGTCGAGCTGCTCGCACCGTAGGGTGAGCAACTTTAATTACCAGCTAAGCCCTACGGCTTGGCGATTCACAAGAAATCGAGTTAACAATAAATAGGATGGCACATGAAAAACCGTCGAATTACTAACCTGGGTGTGACTGCTTTTGCAGTGTTAGCGACCTGCGTAGTGAGTATTACTCAAGCGGCAGAGATCGCGGCTGAGAACAGCGCCCCAGTAGAAACGATTCTGATCGACAGCAGCATTCTCGACAGAGCAATGGACGTGATTGGTAGCAAGAACAGGGATTCAGCCGCCGCTCAAGTCGAGATCAGCAGACTAGCAAACGCAGCCAGCTCGTCTTACGAGGAGTTCAAGCGTGAGAACGATAACCTCGAAGCGCTACTGGTATTGAACGCCGGCTTCCGTAAGTCGATTTCTATCCAAGAACAGAATATTGCGTCACTCGATCAGTCGATTGCTAACGTTGAAATCGTTACACGCGAAATTCCACTCTTGATGAACAAAATGCTTTCTAGCATCGAGCAATTCATCGCTCTGGATTACCCATTCCATGTTGAAGAGCGAGCGAACCGAATCGCGTTCGCACGCGCAGCCATCGATAATCCTGATGTGTCAATCGCCGAAAAATTCCGCCAGGTTCTCGTAATGTATCAAACAGAGAACAGCTATGGCCGTACGACTGAAACTTACCCAGATACTATCGTAATCAACGGTGCAGAGCGCGATGTTAATATTGCTCGCATCGGTCGCGTAGCTCTGATGTATCAAACCACCGACAGGCAAGTGACCGGTGCTTGGGATAACAACGCGCGCGAGTGGGTAGAGTTACCAGCTGGTGACTACCGCACCGCCATTCAATCAGCTATCCGCGTCGCATCTCAGCTTGATGCGCCACGAATTATCGAATTGCCAGTTCTAGCACCGGAGACTGCACAGTGAAAATGACATCTAAACTATTAAATTTTTCTCTATCTGCCTTACTCCTGGCAGCTTCTAGTTCAGCTGGCGCGCAAGAAGCAGCATCGCTCTCAGGTCTGTTGAACCTGGTAGAAAGCGACAAAGTGTCTGAATCAGCTGAATACCGTGAACGTCTGCAAGAATTCGAGCAGAACGCCGCGCGTCAAGCTCAGATTCTTGAGACAACAAAAGAGCGCATCGCAGAGCAGGAGCGCATACAGGCGCAATTGAGCGATCAGTTCGAAGCGAATGAAATTACTATTAGCGATAAGCGAGAGATACTCCGCGATCGCCGAGGCGATCTGAACGAACTGTTCGGCACTCTGCAAGGGGTTGCAGGTGACTTCCTTAGCAACTTCGAAAACTCGCTTATTAGTGCCCAGTACACTGGTCGCAGCGAGTATATCGAGGGCTTCATTGCGAAAGCCGGCAGCACAATCGAGCAGCTAGACATTAGTGAAATCGAGCGTTTCTGGTATTTCATGCAGCAGGAAATGACTGAATCCGCTCGCGTTGTTACATACCAGGGTGAAGTTGCTCTGCCTACAGGCGAGACAGCCACTCGTTCGATTACGCGCATAGGCTCTTTTAACTCAATCTCAGACGGCGAATACCTGAGCTACTCGGGTGATATTGGCCATCTTCAGGTCCTACCCAAGCAACCGGATGCCGGCATTCTTTCCATGGCCAGTAATCTAGAAAACGCCACTTCAGGTTTCACAAAGGTTGGGATAGATCCAACTGGTGGTGTGGGCGGTCAGGTGATGGCTAACCTCGTCAACTTCCCTTCGGTTGAAGAGCAGGTTCGCAACAACTCTGGAACTATCGGCTTTATCATTATCGGCGTCGGTGTAATCGGTATCATCCTTGGATTCTACCGCCTGTTGATGCTCGAATTGACGTCCGCAAAAGTACGTAGCCAGCTAAAGAGCAACACGCCTACTAAGAATAATCCTCTTGGTCGTGTCCTCATGGTCGCAGATAACAACCCGAACGCTGATACGGAAACACTTGAGCTCAAGCTCGGTGAAGCTATTCTGCAAGAAACCCCTGCGCTTGAAAGCTTGCTCACATTGATCAAGATGATTGCGACGATCGCTCCGCTCGGCGGTCTCCTAGGAACGGTAACTGGTATGATTCAGGTGTTCCAACAGATCACGGTCTACGGGGCAGGCGATCCGACTATTATGGCCGGAGGTATCTCGCAAGCACTGATGACTACGGTACTAGGTATTGTTGTCGCGATTCCTACAATCTTTATGCACACAGTTGTTAAGAGTCGTGCGGATAACATCATTCACATTCTGGAAGAGCAAGCGACAGGAATGATCGCTCAGAAAGCAGAGCAGCAAGCAGCTGCTCGCTAATTCGACGCCGGAAGGGGAAATAGTATGTATTTCGCATTTCTAGACATAATCGATGCGGTAAATGGCTTCATGCTTAGAGGCGGACCAGTGCTATGGATCATAGCCTGGCTACTTCTGGTGAAGTGGTCACTCGTGTTTGAACGTGTCTGGTACCTCAACACGACACACAAAGCTAACGTCAAGGCGACGTTAGCGGCGTGGAATGCGCGCAGCGACACCAAGTCGTGGAGCGCGCATCAAATTCGCACGATGATGATCTCGAAAATCTCGCTTGACGTGCGTAACACCTTGCCCATTATCGAAGTGCTTGTCACGATCTGTCCTCTATTGGGGCTCATCGGGACAGTTACAGGCATGATCGAAGTGTTTTTCGTAATGGCGGTAACGGGCGGCGGCGATGCTAAATCGATGGCCGGCGGGGTATCTAAGGCAACGATTCCAACAATGGCTGGGATGGTTGGTGCGATCTCTGGGATTTTTGCTTCAAACTACTTAAAGGCAAAAGTGGACAGGGACATCGAGCTCTTAGAAGACCACCTGCCGCTGAGCAACTAGTTAGGCTAGGCGGCTTGGATAAGAGCCTCCCTACAATGTTAACTTCGTCTGATTGACGAGAGGTGACACTAGGGTGGCTCTCTTAAAACATGCACCAATGCTCTTTATAGAGTTACACAGGGCTAAAGAACAATGAAACAAGGCTTAAGCAAGCGAAAGGATGACGAAGAAGCGGGCGAGATCGATCTCACCCCAATGCTCGACGTTGTCTTCATTTTGCTCATTTTCTTCATCGTAACCTCAGTTTTCGTGACTGAGGCGGGTATAGATGTGAGCAAGCCAGAGGCCTCGACGGTTGAAGATACATCGGGTGATATGATCCTGATCGCTGTTGGTCCGCAAGGCGATATCTGGATCGATGGCGACCAGATTGACCCCCGCTTTATTCGTGCGCGATTCGAGCTGAGACTAGCCGATGCACCAAATTCAGCAGTGATCATTCAGGGTGACGAGAGTGCAAACAATGAGCAAATCATGCTTATTCTTAAGGCAGCTCGTGAAGCCAATATTAACGACGTTTCAATCTCAGCGGAGGCTTAGACTATGATTATAGTTAGATGGGCAGCATCCATGGTGATGGCCGCGTTGATAACGCTGGGGCTTTTCTACTTCATGCAAGCGCTCATAGCGACTGGCGAAGGATTAGATGAGCCGCTTACCGTGGTCAAAATCGTCGACTCAACAATGCCGGAAATCGAGCTCGAGGTTATCGAAGAAATCGACAAGCCCGAACTAATCGAAGAAGTCACTGAAGTAGTCGAAGAAGTTGAGCGTCAGGTAACCATTTCTGACGGACCAGATCTTAATATTGACCGTTCACAAGTTCAGATCGACACGGGTCTCGAGCTTAGTAATGCATCGATCTCAGCGACCGATGGAGACTATCTGCCGCTTGTTGCTATTGCGCCCCAATACCCAACCAGAGCAGCACAACGAGGCATTCAAGGCTGGTGTCTCGTGAGCTTCACAGTTGACGGTTTGGGTAACGTCGTAGAGGAATCGATTGTGGTTGTTGACGCAGAGCCACCGAATATTTTCGATCGCTCGTCTGAACGCGCTGCCGCGCGCTTTAAGTTTCAGCCACGAGTCGTTGATGGCCAGGGCGTAGAGGTTGCGGGCGTGCAGTATCTGTTCCGCTACGAGCTAGAGGATTAATCATGTTGACACTACTTACTTTCAAACGTGCGTTAGTTGCTCTCTTCGTCATCGCCCCACTCAGCTTCGCGACATTCGCTGCTGAAGAAGAGGATGGTCCACGCAAGCCGCCTGAAGCACGTACGTCAGGCACGCTGGGCCCGCAGGTCATGCGCGCTATCACCGAAATCCAGGAGATGATGTCGCCTGAGGACGAGGAGGATGAACCAGATCTTGAAGGCGCTAAGCTCGCTCTTGACGAACTCTATGAGCGTCGTTATGAGCGGATGAATGATTTCGAGAAATCTACCGTTCTCAACTTCTACACTAACTACTACCTAACGACCGAAAACTACGTCGAGGCGGTAAAGATATTCGAAGAACTTCTAACAATCGAGACTTTGCGCGCAGATACGCGCCTTAGAACGCTTCGATCACTGGGTCAGCTCTATGCCGCAGAGGAGAACTGGCAGAACTCAATTCGCTATTATGAAGAGTGGCGAGATCTGTCAGAGGTGGAGGACAGCGTCGTGTTCCGTGGTCTGTCCTATGCCCACTATCAGCTAGAGGAATACGTGCCAGCACGTGACTTCTGGCTAAGCTACTTGGATATGAAGTTTAACGACCGCGAGCCGGTAGAGCGTGATGATTACGCTTATCTGAATGGGCTGTATTTCACCCTAGAGGACTTCGAGAGTGCTTTGGATCTTACCAAGACCATGATTGTTAAGTTTGATAACAAGACAGACTGGCAGAACCTAAGCGCGATTTACGCAACTCTTGAAAACGATGAGCGGCGAGTTGAATCGCTTAACCTTTACTATCTTAAGGGGCTGCTGGACGATGAGACGCGTTTCCTGAACTTGGGACAGTCGCTTGCTGGAATCGAGGTGCCCTATAGCGGCGCAAAGATCATCCAAGAAGGACTGGAAAGCGAGGTTATCGAAACGAACGTGGATAACATGATCACGTTTACGCAAATGCTGCTTATCGCGAACGAACTCGACAAAGCCGTTATTCCAGCTACACAAGCCGCGGAACTCGATGAAACGGGTAATGCGTATGATACGCTGGGCTATTTGCATTATGTAATGAATAATTACGAGGAATCAGCAGAAGCATTTAGGGCAGCGATCGAGAAGGGCGACCTTAAGGACGATTCCGATACGTACTTGTTCTTAGCGCGTGCCCTTCTAGAGTTGCAGCTTTTTGATGAAGCGAAAGACGCAGCATTAAAAGCCTCGGAGGCTGGCGATGAGCGTTCGACTAAGTCGGCACAGGACTTCCTAAAGCTAATCGAGAGCCGTCGAGGATACTATTCCATCATCGCTCAACGTAAAGCAGACGCAATTGACTTCTACCAAGGCTACCCACCACTGCAATAGGTGTTAGCCAAATAGATCAAGTGGTCAGGCGGAAGCCTAGAGCTTGAAAATATAAGTACTGCCCCCATAAAAAGCCCGAACCTTAAGAGTTCGGGCTTTTTTTTGCCTAACTGGCAAGGACTCTAACTTTAACGTTTTCTAAAAGATAGACCGAGGTAGCACCATGCCCAAGACATCGCGACAGCCCCAAGCAGAAACCCGGGGCTTTGAAACTGAAGCCAAACAACTGCTTCATCTGATGATCCATTCTCTTTACAGCAACAAAGAGATCTTCCTTAGAGAACTCATCTCGAACGCCTCTGATGCAGTGGATAAACTCCGGTTCGAGGCACTGTCAAATCCTGAGCTCCTCGGCGCAAACACACAGCCCAGCGTCACCATCGATTTTGATGCAGATGCAAAAACCATAACCCTCTCCGATACAGGCATTGGTATGAGTCGTGATGAGGTGATTACTAATCTCGGCACAATAGCGAAGTCTGGCACCGCTGCTTTTCTGCAAGGCTTGACGGGTGATCAGAAAAAGGATTCGCAGTTAATCGGCCAGTTCGGTGTAGGTTTTTATTCTGCGTTTATTGTCGCCGACACCGTTGAAGTCCTTACGCGTAGGGCTGGCACAGAAGCGCAGGAGGCGACCCTCTGGCGCTCGAACGGTGAAGCAGACTACACAATAGAGAGCGCCGAAAAAGCGGAAGCAGGCACTGTTATCACGTTGCATCTCAAAACAGATGAAGCCGATTTTGCTGACGGATATCGAATTAGATCAATAGTAAAGAAATACGCAGACCATCTATCGATTCCAGTATTGATGGAAAAAGAGGATTCATCCTCGGAGACTGCTCAAGAAGTGGATAGCGCGTCGGAGAAAGAGTCAGAAGACAAATCTGATGCAGCGACCGAGGGTAACGTCGAGAACAAGAAACCTGAAAAAGTCTATGAGGCCATCAATGCCGCGCAGGCATTGTGGACGCGGTCACGCAAAGACGTTAAGGACGATGAATACAAAGAATTTTATAAACTCATCACACATGATTACCAGAATCCATTGAACTGGAGCCATAACCGCGTCGAAGGCAAACTCGAATATACAAGCTTACTTTATATTCCCAGTCAGGCACCCTACGACCTATGGAATCGGGATGCAGCACGCGGCCTTAAGCTCTATGTTCAGCGAGTCTTCATCATGGATGAAGCGGAGCAATTTCTTCCATTGTATCTGCGATTCATTAAAGGGGTGGTCGATTCCAATGACATCTCTTTAAATGTGTCTCGGGAAATACTTCAGCAGGACCCTGTGGTCGATTCCATGCGCTCCGCACTGACAAAGCGTGCGCTAGACATGCTAGAAAAATTGAAGAAGAGCAATCCGGACGACTACGCCCAGTTTTGGAAAGAGTTCGGCTTGGTTCTAAAAGAAGGGCCTGCCGAGGATTTCGCGAATAAAGAACGTATTGCGAAACTGCTCCTTTTCAATAGCACTCACTCTGCGGAGGATTCTCAGGACCAAAGTTTGGAAGACTATGTAGGCCGAATGAAGGACGGGCAAGATAAAATATATTTCTTGGTCGCGGAGTCGGCGAAAGCCGCTCGCTGTAGCCCACATCTCGAAATCTTCCGCAAAAAAGGCATCGAGGTGCTTCTACTTAGCGACAGAATAGACGAATGGTTGATTAGCCACCTGCGAAATTTTGACGGTAAGCAATTACAAGACATTTCTCGTGGTGAACTAGACCTCGGTAAGCTAGATGACGAGGCTGATAAGAAAGAGCAAGAAGAGATCGAGAAAAAACTCGAAGGACTTATCTCGAGAGTCTCAGCTGTTCTTGATGGCAAGGTGAAGTCAGTAAGACTCAGTCATAGACTTACCGACTCACCAGCCTGTCTCGCTGTGGACGACTATGACATGG
>Ga0181555_1000034_pt1 | contig 121191 bp, 116 predicted proteins | sample 011ome_15_FD_145601 | JGI IMG/M metagenome (GOLD analysis project Ga0181555, IMG submission 145601) | Coastal salt marsh microbial communities from the Groves Creek Marsh, Skidaway Island, Georgia - 011504AT metaG (spades assembly) | ecosystem: Environmental > Aquatic > Marine > Intertidal...
AAGCCGGCATGTTTTCTATGTAACTGAAACTCGGTTTTCCCCCGATATCTTGAGGCCAGTCTTCAATCATGATAAAATTCATCATCAAAATTGCCACGGTTAAACCGACAACACCATACATAAATGAAGTGATTGCAATACGCGTTCCTTCAAGTCCCATGGCTTTATCGAGTCCGTGAACTGGGAATGGAGTATATATTTCCTCAATATGATAGTGCTCTGCACGAACGGTCTTGACGGCATTCATTAAAATGTCATCGTCGTTGTAAAGCGCGTGAATTACTTTCGAGGCCATAATTAACTGTTTTTAGAATTTTTGCCTTTGCCTTTAGGCGCATCGGGCATCACATAATGTTTGGCGTCATCTCCTTCCTTTTCGCGGAGTGTTTTGTAAGTGCTTCCAGAAGTTTTCAAAATTGATTTAACCTCGGCTTGTGCAATCACTGGGAACGTGCGCGAGTACAATAAGAACAGTACGAAAAAGAATCCGATGGTTCCTATGAAAATTCCGATATCCACAAAGGTTGGCGAGAACATTGTCCATGACGAAGTCAAATAATCACGGTGCAATGAAGTCACAATGATCACAAAACGCTCAAACCACATACCGATATTAACGACAATCGAAATAAAGAATGAGAACATAATACTGGTTCGTAACTTTTTGAACCACATAAATTGAGGCGAAAAGACATTACAGGTCATCATAGACCAATACGCCCACCAGTAAGGTCCAGTGGCACGATTTAAAAAGGCATATTGCTCGTATTCAACTCCTGAATACCAAGCAATGAACAATTCTGTAATGTAGGCAACACCAACAATCGATCCCGTAATCATGATCACGATGTTCATTAATTCGATGTGCTGAATCGTAATATAGTTTTCGAGATGTGATACTTTACGCATGATGATGAGCAAGGTGTTAACCATCGCAAATCCAGAAAAAATAGCCCCCGCAACAAAATAAGGAGGGAAAATCGTCGTATGCCATCCGGGGATCACAGAAGTCGCAAAGTCAAATGATACGATCGTGTGTACTGAAAGTACCAATGGTGTCGCTAAACCAGCAAGGACCAAAGAAACTTCTTCAAAACGCTGCCAATCTTTGGCGCGTCCACTCCATCCAAAAGATAAAATACTATAAACGCGTTTGGTAAATGGAGTAATCGCTCGGTCGCGAATCATTGCAAAATCAGGAAGCAAACCAGTCCACCAAAATACAAGTGAAACGGATAAATAAGTCGAAATTGCAAATACGTCCCAGAGCAATGGTGAGTTAAAGTTAACCCAAAGCGATCCGAACTGGTTAGGAATCGGCAACACCCAATAAGCCAGCCAAGGGCGACCCATGTGGATGATTGGGAATAAACCGGCCTGGATTACCGAGAAAATAGTCATTGCCTCGGCAGAACGGTTAATGGCCATACGCCACTTTTGACGGAACAAGAGTAGAACCGCCGAAATCAAAGTTCCTGCGTGTCCAATACCAACCCACCAAACGAAGTTGGTGATGTCCCATGCCCAGTTTACGGTCTTGTTGAGTCCCCAAACACCTATCCCGGTAGAGATGGTGTATATGATACACCCTAGTCCCCATAAAAATGCGGTAAGAGCGATGGTAAAGACTATCCACCAAGACTTGTTGGCCTTGCCCTCTACAGGAGCCGCCACATCGACAGTTACGTCGTGGTAGGTCTTGTCTCCCGTAACTAGGGGTCTTCTAATAGGTGCTTCGTAATGCGACGCCATATCTATAATTGAATTTCTTTAATTTATGCTTCGTTTGTATTTCTCACCTTAGCTTGATAAAAGACATTCGGCTTAGTGCCAACTGCTTCGAGCAAGTGATACATTCTATCGTCTTCTTTAAGCGTTGCCACGGCACTGTGCTCATCATTGATGTCTCCAAACTGAATTGCTCCAGTTTCACAGGCTGCAGAACAAGACGTTTTGAACTCACCGTCCTTAATTACGCGACCATCACGCTTAGCATCGAGTATCGTCTTTTGTGTCATTTGAATACACATAGAACATTTCTCCATGACCCCACGAGAGCGAACCACCACATCTGGATTCAAGACCATACGTCCTAAATCATTGTTCATGTGATAGTCAAATTCTTCATTTTCGGCATATAAGAACCAGTTGAAACGACGAACTTTATAAGGACAGTTATTCGCACAATAACGCGTTCCTACGCAACGGTTATACGCCATGTGATTTTGTCCTTGACGTCCATGTGAAGTTGCTGCAACAGGACATACCGTCTCACAAGGCGCATGGTTACAATGCTGACACATTACAGGTTGGAACGCAACTTGAGGGTTATCGGCCGCTACCTCCATTTCGGCAAACTCAGAAAGCGAGCTCCCTAAACCAGAGATATTCTCTTTTTTATCGGCATCTGCTGAAAAACTTTCCTCACTTGAATAATAACGATCAATACGCAACCAGTGCATATCTCGGCTACGGCGCATTTCGCTTTTACCGACGACAGGAACATTGTTTTCTGCATGACATGCAATGACACAAGCGCCACATCCGGTACAAGCGTTTAAATCGATAGACAAATTGAAATGGTGTCCTATTGAACGATCAAATGAATCCCAAAGATCAGCCTCAGGTGAGGTAACCGGAATCTCTTTATGATCTTTAGATACCGTAGGCACAGCATTCCAATAATCTTTGTCCTTTGTGTTAAATATTTCAAGGGTGGTTTCGCGAATAATATCACGACCCATCATCGTATTGTGAAGCTGAATACAAGCAAATTCATGCGTTCCTGCAACTTTTTCAATACTAACAGATTGAACACTACTAAATTCTTTATACAAAGAATAGGCGTTCACCCCGGTTTGCATTTCTGCTTGAATTGAGGCTTTCTGACCATAACCTAGGGCCAAACCAACTGTTCCAGGCGCTTGACCAGGCTGAATTAGGACAGGCACTCGCTCGAGTACTGCATCTCCTACAGTAACGCGCACACAGTCCCCATTTAAGGCGCCATTAGACACGTGGGTGTTAGTCAGACCGAGACGTTTAGCATCGGCTGCAGACACTGTAAGATAGTTGTCCCAAGTCGCTCTTGAAATCGGATCAGGAAGTTCCTGAAGCCATGGGTTATTGGCTTGACGGCCATCCCCCAAACCAGTCTTTGTATAAAGACAAAGCGCCATCGCTTCACCAGTATCAAAATGACGCGCTGGTGTCGCTGTAGCCGGTAGACTACCGTAATCTGCAGAATAAGTACTACTAAATACACCGTCGTGTAAGGCTTTACTCCAAGAAGAACCGGAGAGAATATTTTCTTGCCAAAAGGCTTTTAAGTAATCGTGATAGCTCTGGGTTGACCCGGTCCAAGCCAGCATACACTCTTGGAATTGACGTGTATTAAACAAAGGACGAATGGTCGGTTGGACCAAAGAGAACATCCCTTTTTTAGCCTCAACATCTCCCCAAGCTTCCAAATAATGCGGTGTCGCTGCAACTAATTTGGCTACAGAAGCAGTCTCATCTGCACGCATCGCAAAAGACAGCGTGAAGCCTAAGTTTTTAAACGCCTCTGCAAAACCATTTTCAGGGAAGGCATAAAGTGGATTCACTCCTGCAGTTATAAGTCCTTTGATGCGTCCATTCTTAACACCCTTAATTACGTCTTGTACCGCAGTACTTGAACCTGAGAACTTCATGATTGGATGGGTCACGTCCATAACTTCAGAACCTATAGAAGCATTGTAATTCAATACTTTCTTTTGAGCCATAGGACAAGGCAAACCACACACGAGCACTCCCTTGCTGCCTGCCTTTTCTAATTGTCGCTTAGCTTGTTCTGCTGCCGGGCGAATTATCTCTGGCACATCAGATAGGGCCTTTGAACCTGTAATGTAACCCAAAACAGCGGCTTGTTGCGCTGGCGAAGCTGGCACACGCTTATCTGCGTTTGCCCCACTTAAACTCATATTGGATTCAAATTGTATATGACGAGACATGCGTCCGTCTTTTGGGATTCGGCTTTGAGCATAACCTGCTTCAAAACCTCCTCCTTGCCAGTCTCCCAGGAAGTCAGCTCCAATAGAAACGATAGTCGCCGCCTTGCTGAAATCGTAATCTGCCAAAGCACGCATTCCGTATACTTCTTGGAAAGCATCTAGGGCTTCGCTAACAGAAACCATATCATAGGTTACGTGTTTAACGTTTGGATATTTCTTGGTAAAGGCCTTTACAAGTGCCGCGGTACTAGGGCTTGCAAAGCTTTGGGTTAACAAAATCACTTCGGCACCATTGAGCCCTTCTAATCCAGAAGCAACCGCCTGGTCTAATTCAGCCCATGTGGCGTCTTGACCATTGATTTGAGGCCCCATCAAACGATTTTTGTCATACATGGACAATACAGAGGCATGAACTCGCGCATTTACACCGCCGATTTTACCGCCTATATCATTACGTTCGATTTTAATTGGACGACCTTCTCTAGTTTTGACTAAAACAGAGGCAAAATCAAATCCGTCAGAAATTGTAGTCGCGTAATAGTTTGCAACACCTGGAACGATTTCATCCGGGGCTACAACATAAGGAATCGATTTAATAACCGGTCCCTCACAAGCAGCTAAGGAAGCAGCAGCTGTCGAAAAGCCCACATATTTAAGGAAATCACGACGGGTCGTCGATGAACGTTCTAGAACATCCTTATCTCCTAAAAACTGATCGGTAGGAATGGGCTGTGCAAATTCATTTTGCTTGAGGGCTTCAACCACAGAACTTTCTGGGTTTAACTCCTCGATACTTTTCCAATATTTCTTATTTGATGCCATAATATGCGCTCTGAAAATTCTGATCTAATTTAGTAGTGACATTTACCACATTCAAGGCCGCCCATTTGCGCCGCCGTCAATTTGTCTACACCGTATTTCTTCGATAATTCTTCGTGTATGTGCTCGTAATACTCATTATCCTTTACTTGGATATTGGTTTCACGGTGACAGTTAATACACCATCCCATGGTCAAAGGAGCATATTGGTACATGATCTCCATTTCTTCAACAGGACCATGACACGTTTGACACTCAACTCCTGCTACAGTAACGTGTTGAGAGTGATTGAAATAGGCGAAATCTGGCAGATTGTGAATGCGAATCCACTGAACCGGCTGCGTTTCTCCTGTGTACGATTGAGTATTTTCATCCCAACCTACAGCAGCGTATAACTTTTTAATTTCGGCATTGTAATCAACGCCATATTCATTTTTACCTTCAGCTAATGTTTCCTCAGCAACCTCAGCAATATTTTTGTGACAGTTCATACAAACATTGAGCGAAGGAATTCCAGAGTGCTTGCTTTTTCTGGCTGAACTGTGGCAATAATTACAATCGATTTGATTGTCTCCGGCGTGAATACGGTGAGAATAGTGGATCGGTTGAACAGGCTCGTAACCTTGGTCCACTCCTACTTGCATTAGATAACCATAGGCAAAATAACCCGAGGCGAGCAAAAAGAAAATTGCCGTTACCAAAACTAAAAACTGGTTTTCGATAAACAACTTCCAAATTGGTGTACGGGCTGCTTTTTCTTCATAAACAACGCCATTAGCCTCGGCAATGCGTCGTAAGGTCTTGTTGACCAAAAACAACATAACCACCAGCAACATAAATACTAAAGCCAATACGGCCAAAATAATGTCATTAGATACGCCCCCTGAATTAGCAGTGGTCGTTGCTGTCGTTACAGCGGCAACGGCTGGTGCTTTTTTCGGAGTGTAGGTGTAAGCGATTATATTATCAATATCTGCCGTGCTGAGCTGCGGAAATGAGGTCATCACCGCACCGTTGTATTCATTGTAAATCGCGTTGGCTTTGGCATCACCTGACTTAACCATTTCTTGGCTATTCTTGATCCAAGAATAGAGCCATTCGCGATCGTACTTATCTCCTACTTGAAACAAGGCCGGCCCCGTTGCTTTTTTGTACAATTTGTGACAAGCGGCACAGTTGGCATTAAATAAGTTCTCTCCCGCAACGGTATCCACAGCCTGTGCGGCTGGGAAGTCAATTGATGCATGTGCATTTGGGTTAAAAGAGAAGGCCAAGACTGTGAAGAGCAATAAAGACAACGCCTTCGCAGTTACATTTCGGTAAGTTACCTGTTCCATAGAATCAGTTAAATTGTGGTCCATACAATTGAGGCGCAATAAGTTGTGAAAATCTGTGTTATACGACACTAATTGTCACCTAAAAATAACTGTGCAAAAGTACGTTATAAAGTCGATTTTGAAAATTATGTCTTACGCCTTAAAAGTAATTTATAATTATTCTAAATAAACATTTTCTACACAAGGGCATTTAATGTTTTACTTTTGTTACACAAGGCACCCGATATGAATATTCTATCCAAAAGCACAACCATAAAATCCATTGCTTTACTGAGCATTATTTTCAGTCTTCAAATTCAAGCGCAGCAGCACAATGTGCAACGCGATGCAAGACTTGATTCTCTTTTGCAGATAAAAATTGAAATGCAAAAGGGACACTTATTGGGAGAGAATTATACCATTCAAATTCACTCAGGTGCACTGAGCGATGGGCAAGAAATTATGACGGAATTTGAAAATGAATTTCCTCAGTGGCCCGTAATGGTCCATTACGAAACACCCAATTACAAGGTTTGGGCCGGGAATTTCAGCGTAAGACTCAGTGCAGATCAAGCTTTAAAAGCAATACAACGCAAATTTCCTTCGGCGTTTATTTTTAAGCCTGCTCTGATGCGTAAAGAAACCTCGACCACAGAAAATCAGGATACTGAATCCTCGAACTCAGATCAAAAAGAAACTCAAACAAAACAGTAATCTACTTGAGTTTCTTTTTTACTTCAACTTCTTGGAAGGCCTCGATGACATCACCGATATTGATGTCGTTGTAGTTTTTAATTTGCATACCACAATCATAGCCTTTTGAAACTTCTTTGACATCATCCTTGAATCGCTTTAAAGAATCCAGTACTCCGGTGTAAACCACTACCCCTTCACGGATTAAGCGGACTCCTGAGTTTCTGAAAATCTTTCCGTTAAGCACCATACATCCCGCAACGGTACCGACTTTCGAAATCTTAAAGGTTTCACGGATCTCGGCGGTTCCTGTGACCTCTTCACGAAGCTCAGGGGACAACATCCCTTCCATGGCATCTTTTAGGTCGTTTATTGCATCATAGATAATTGAATAACTTCTGATGTCAATTTCTTCCTTATCAGCCAGTTGGCGTGCATTACCCATGGGGCGAACATTAAATCCAATGATAATCGCATCAGAAGCAGAAGCTAACAGAACATCACTTTCAGTAATTGCACCAACGCCTTTGTGAATAATATTCACTTGAATTTCTTCGGTCGACAACTTGAGGAACGAGTCCGTCAAGGCTTCAACAGAACCGTCAACATCACCTTTAAGGATGATGTTCAGCTCTTTGAAATCTCCTAGGGCGATACGACGTCCAATTTCATCGAGCGTAATGTGTCGCTGAGTACGTACCGACTGCTCACGTTGTAGTTGAGTTCGCTTGGTTGCGATCGCTTTGGCTTCGCGTTCGTCTTCGAAGACGTTAAATTTATCACCGGCTTGAGGGGCACCATCCAAACCGAGTATGGATACTGGTGTCGCAGGTCCAGCCTCTTTAATGACATGACCGCGCTCATCGTGCATGGCCTTAACTTTACCGCTGTGCTGACCCGCTAATACAAAGTCTCCCACGCGTAAAGTTCCGCCTTGAACAAGAATCGTAGATACATATCCACGACCTTTATCTAAGAAGGCTTCAACCACAGTTCCGTTTGCCATTCTCGATGGATTGGCTTTGAGTTCTAATAATTCAGCCTCAAGCAATACTTTTTCCAGCAATTCCGATACTCCTTGACCTGTTTTGGCAGAAATATCTTGTGATTGCACTTTTCCGCCCCAATCCTCTACTAATAGATTCATGTTGGCCAATCCTTCTTTTATTTTCTCAGGATTTGCACTTGGTCGGTCAATTTTATTTATCGCAAAGACAATAGGAACACCAGCGGCCTGAGCGTGGGCAATGGCTTCCTTAGTCTGCGGCATAATATCATCATCAGCAGCAATAACAATAATCGCCAAGTCAGTTACTTGGGCTCCTCGAGCACGCATCGCGGTAAAGGCCTCGTGTCCTGGAGTATCTAAAAATGTTATCTTTTGTCCGTCTGCCAAAGTCACTGCGTAGGCCCCAATGTGTTGGGTAATCCCACCTGATTCTCCGGCAATTACATTCTCTTCTCGTATGTAATCTAAAAGTGAGGTTTTACCATGATCTACGTGTCCCATTACCGTGACAATAGGTGCTCGATCTTTTAGGTCTTCTGGTGCATCAGTCTCCTCTTGTACTGCCTCCTCGATATCTGCAGTGACAAATTCAACATCAAATCCAAATTCTTCTGCAACGATGGACAAAGTTTCAGCATCTAAGCGCTGATTCATTGTTACCATCATTCCCAGAGACATACAGGCAGAAATAATCTGGGTAACCTGCATATTCATCATGGTGGCCAATTCACTTACCGTAACGAACTCAGTAACCTTTAGCAATTTGCTATCGGCCTCAAGTTGCGCCATTTCTTCCTCAGATTTTTGGCGGTGACTGTCTCTTTTTTCACGACGATATTTAGCTCCTTTTCCTTTAGAAGATTTTCCTTGAAGTTTCTCAAGAGTCTCCCGCACTTGGCGTTGGACTTCTTCCTCACTCGGCTCTTCTTTAGTAATTGCAGTCCGAGCGCGACCTGGTTTTTGGGCGGCTTTTGCTCCTGGAGCGTCTTTACTAATTCGACGGCGCTTACCACGTTTTTCTCGCACATCTTTGGACTTATCATCCGTTTTACGCTCAGGTTTTTTAAACTGAGTTAAATCAATCTTCTCTCCAGTAAAATTAGGCCCATCAAGCTTTTTATACTGAGTCTTCATCGGAGCGTCATCAGAGGCGACTTCGGCCTCTTTTACTGGCTCCTTTTTAGGGGGCGCTGGCACTACTGGCTTTTCAACCTTTACCGGCTCCTCTTTTTTCTCATCTATTTTTTCTTCAATAACAGGAGCAGCGGCAACAGGCTCTTCTTCTTTTACTGTTACGGGGACTACTTTTTTCTTGGGCTCAAGATCAATTTTACCCAACATTTTTGGACCAGAAAGCTTCGATTCAGCCTTGACTAACTCAACAACAGGAGCCGGCTTTTCTTCGATTTCTTTTTCGAATTCTTGACGCAATTCTTCTTTTTCCTTACGCTTCTCTTCACCGACTTCTTTAGCCTCAACTTTTTTGGACTTATCTGTTTGAAATTCAGACAACAACATCTGATACTCTTCGTCAGAGATTTTGGCAGTAGGACGTGCTTCTACCACATATCCTTTGGTCCCCAAAAATTCCACAGCACGGTCCAGTGAAATATTGAATTCTCTTAAAACCTTATTTATTCGAATCGTTTTACCTTCAGCCATAAAATGCTTTTCCTATTTATTTTTCTCGAATTCTTGTGTAAAAGTAGTCAACCTTGGGCTACTCTTCAAATTCTTCTTTCAATATGTTGACCACCTCGATGATCGTTTCTTCTTCTAAATCGGTACTGTTCACCAAAAATGACAGGTCTTTTTCCAAAACACTTTTTGCCGTATCCAAACCAATTTTTTTGAATTCATTAATGACCCAAGTTTCAATTTCATCTGAAAACTCGGTCAATTCTACATCTTCTTCTGCCCCTTCGCGCAAGACATCTATTTCATACCCTGTCAACTGGCCTGCAAGACGAATATTATGCCCTCCACGACCAATCGCCTTGGACACCTCCTCTGGCTTGAGAATTACTTCAACACGCTTGTTTACTTCATCAATGGTTAAGGAGGTCACCTTAGCCGGACTCAGTGCACGCGTGATAAATAAGTTTGTATTATTGGTGAAATTAATCACATCGATGTTCTCATTTCCTAACTCGCGAACGATACCATGGATTCGCGAACCTTTCATCCCGACACAGGCCCCAACTGGATCAATACGATCGTCATAAGAATCTACAGCAACTTTTGCTTTTTCGCCCGGAATGCGAACCACCTTTTTCACGGTGATCAGCCCATCAAATACTTCAGGAATTTCTTGCTCGAAAAGTTTTTCTAAAAACAGTGGATTCGCACGCGACATAATAATTGCCGGCTTATTTGCTTTTAGCTCAACGCTTTCAATAATCCCACGCACATTGTCTCCTTTACGGAAGAAATCCGAAGGAATCTGCTTGTCTTTTGGCAATATAATTTCGTGGCCATCATCATCAAGTAAGATGACGGCACGATGTCTGATGTGGTGCACCTCAGCCGTATAAATCTCTCCTTCGAGGTCTTTAAACTGCTTGTATACGTTTGTATTATCGTGTTCGTGAATTTTTGCAATTAGATTTTGGCGCAACGCTAAAATAGAGCGACGGCCCAGGTCCATGAGTTTAACCTCCTCAGACACATCCTCGCCAATCTCAAAATCCTCTTCGATTTTACGGGCCTCTGTTAACGAAATTTCTTCATTCGGATCTTCAACCTCACCGTCGGCAACCACCACACGATTTCTCCAGATCTCCATATCTCCTTTATCTGGGTTGATGATGATATCAAAGTTATCATCACTTCCGTATTTTTTCTTTAGGGCATTTCGGAATACATCTTCCAAAATAGCCATCAGCGTAACGCGATCAATAAGTTTGTCGTCCTTAAACTCTGAAAACGATTCAATTAACGCTAAATTCTCCATAATAAATTCATTAAAATTTAATCATAACTGTGGCGCGGACCACCGAATCAAAGGCAATCTCCTGCTCTTTTTGAATTTTGACATAACCCTTTCCAACGGGCTTTTTTTCACGGACTTGATAACTGAGTGTTAAGGCCTCGTCGCTGAGCGAGACTAATTCTCCCTCTATTTCTTGATCTTCGAGCTTTACCTTCAGATTACGCCCAATATTTTTTTGAAATTGGCGCTTTTGCACCAACGGCTCAGTCACCCCAGCAGACAGAACCTCTATTGAAAAGTCCAAGGATTCGCGATCTAGATTATGCTCTACAGCGCGCGAAATATCGATACAATCTTGAACACGCACCCCTTCATCACCATCGATAATGATTTGGATGTGGTTTTCGCTGTTAATATTCCAATCGATTAAAAACAAATCGGAACGTTCAGCCAGTGCGTCAGTCAATAAAGTTTCTACTTGTGCTTTCATAAAATTCAGCCTATAAAAAGAGGGGACTCCCGTCCCCTCTCCTCTTTACTGCGATAAATGCGATGCAAATATACCTAATGTTTTTTTGACAGCCAAATAAAATAAGATATTGGAGCCATCAAAAAACCCCTGCTAAATGCTGGGGTTTTGTTGGCCTACTAGGGCTCGAACCTAGACTCTTCTGAACCAAAATCAGACGTGTTGCCAGTTACACCATAGGCCAATGGGGTAATGTGGCGGCAAATTTATAACAAACTTTGGGTTGCACAAATAAATTTTTTTAAATTTTTAACGCCCAAAGAAGGGCGCATCGACCAACCCCTTCATGAATTATTGCTAAATTCGCAGCATCACTAAATCGCCTAGATTATGCGCGCCTTCAACTTTCAAAAATGGAATCAAATAATCGGCTGGAGCGTCTTTGTTGTGGCACTCACCACCTATTGGCTTACGGTCGAACCCACGGTTAGTTTTTGGGACGCTGGTGAATACATCACCACAGCCAGTAATCTAGAAGTCGGTCATCCCCCTGGGGCTCCGTTGTATCAAATTATCGGCGCCTTCTTTTCAATTTTCGCTTTTGAGGCTGAAAATGTCGCCCTGACCATAAACTTGATGTCCGTTTTTGCTAGCGCATTTACAATACTCTTTTTGTTTTGGTCCCTCAGTCTTTTACTGCGTCAATTTCACAGCGACCAAGAGGACATTGAGGCCAACAGCGGCTGGAAAATTATTGGAAGCTCAGCGGTGGGCGCGCTGGCATTTACGTTTACCGATAGTTTTTGGTTCTCGGCAGTAGAAGCCGAAGTTTACGCCGCCGCAGCCTGTATTATGTCCATTTTATTTTACTGTGGGTTGCGCTGGCAGGCCGACATGTATACCCCCAGAGGGAACCGCTGGCTCATCTTGATCGCATTTATCGTGGGGCTCTCTTTTGGAATCCATTTTATGGGACTTTTGACCATTCCAGCGATAGGATTCTTGTATTTTTTCAGAACGACGCCAAAAGTCACTCCGAAGAACTTTATCACAGCCAATATTGTGGTCGTTGCAGTACTGCTGTTTATCTTTAAACTACTCCTGCCATGGACCTTGAAGTTTTTCAGTGCCATGGAGCTATTTTTTGTCAATAATTTGCGTCTGCCGTTTAATTCAGGAACGGCCTTTGCCGCACTTTTGTTTATCGGTTTGTTTTATTGGGGGCTCAAAACCACTCGGGCCAAAGGTCAGGTATGGGGTAATACCCTAATTTTGTGTGTATTGTTTATTTTCATTGGTTTTTCGAGTTGGCTCATGCTCCCCATTCGGGCCAATGCGGGGACAGTGATCAATGAAAACAATCCGAACAATGCGCGTGAACTTTTGGCCTATTACAATCGTGAGCAATATCCAGAAACCCATTTGTTTTACGGACCACAGTTTACAGAAATTTATGCAGGACTTGACCCGGACAAGCCTTATAAGGACGATAAACCAAAATACGAAAAAGACGCCGCTAGTGGAAAATATCTCGTGGTTAACGAGTGGAAAAATGCATCTCAGAATACGGACGATGCCCACAAGGCATTACTCCCAAGAATGTGGAGTTCTGAGCACGCTGCAAACTATATGCTCTACACAGGAGGACTCGAGTTTGCCATTAAACGTGCCTATCGCTCTGAGCAGCGACTGGTTCAAGAGGTCGATAAATTCAAGGAAGCCCATGAACAAGGACTAGTAAGCACTCAAGAATACCATGAGTTTCTCAATCGATTCAGCCCCTTTTTGGACATTGAAAAACCAAGTTTCATGGACAATATCAAATTTATGTTTGTCCATCAGTTTGGTTATATGTATTGGCGCTATTTTATGTGGAATTTTGTCGGGCGTCAAAATGATATCCAGGGTCAGGGCGACAGCCTTCATGGAAATTGGCTCAGTGGCATTAACCCAATAGACGAAATGCGCTTGGGCAGTCAAGACGCGCTGCCCTCAGATTTAAAAAACAATAAAGCGCGAAATACTTACTATTTCCTGCCCTTACTCTTAGGGGCTTTAGGATTAGCGTTTCACTATCGCAAAGACAAAAAAAGCTTCTGGGTGCTCATGGTGTTCTTTTTGTTTACAGGACTAGCGCTAAAGGTTTATTTAAACGAAAGACCTTACGAGCCGCGTGAACGCGATTATGCGATCGTTGGTTCCTTTTACGTTTTTGCTATGTGGATCGGTTACGGGGCATTCGCCCTTGTGGATTGGCTACAACAAAAATCCTTTAAACATTTAAGTGCCCCTATTGGGCTAGGTCTCGCGATGCTTGCGGGACCAGTGCTTTTAGCAACGCAAAACTGGGACGATCACGATCGCTCGGGACGCTACACTGCCAATGCCATGGGAAAAATGTACTTGGACTCCTGTGACCCAAATGCTCTGCTGTTTACCATTGGTGACAATGATACTTTTGCCCTTTGGTATCAGCAAAATGTCGAACATTACCGACAAGACGTGCGTATCATCAATACCAGTTTATTCCAAACGGATTGGTATATCGACGATATGAAAAAGCAGGCCTTTACCAGTGCGCCAATACCGTCACAACTTAAGCACGAACAATATCGCTATGGCGTTCGTGACGTAATCGCCTATCAAGAAACGGTTCGTGATACCGTCGATATAAAAACCTGGATGAACTTTGTTGCCAGTGAGGATCAGCGCTTTAAAGTAGAACTCAATAGCGGACAGTTCATCAACGCCTTTCCTGCCAAAGTAGTTCGAATTCCTGTGGACAAAGAGGCCGTACTGCGCAATGGTATTGTTGCTGCCAAAGACGCCGATTTGATCGTCCCATATATCGATATTGAACTCAAAGGAGATTTCATTTATAAAAACCGCTTGTTAATGCTGGATATCATCGCTAATAACAACTGGGAACGGCCCGTTTACTTTAGTGGCGGGGCTTTCGGTGACGATGATTATCTCTGGATGAAAGACTATCTTCAGCTCGATGGAATGGTCTACAAACTCGTTCCAATTAAGACGCCTATTGACCCGAGAAACCCTTACGAAATGGGCCGCGTAGACGCAGAGAAAATGTATGACATTGTTATGTCCTGGGATTGGGGTAACAGCGGAGATCCTGAAATTTATCACGATACCGAAACCCGAAGAAATGGGATCACCTATCGCAGTAATTTGGCCCGACTGGCCGATGAACTCGTGCGTCAAAAGGAATACAAAAAGGCGGAAGAAGTCTTGGACTTGGCCATGGAAAAAATGCCGGTAAATCTATTTGAGTATTATTCTTTATTGGATCCTTTTGTATGGAATTATTACGTGATAGATAAAGCTGAGAAGGCGCGTCAAGTCTTTGAACAAACGGCTCAAATCCATCGAGAATATTTGGAATATTACGCTTCGTTAGACATCACGAATCAAATAGGTAATCTCGAGGAGATTTACAGCAAAATGAATCAATACGAAGGTTTGGTCCTCTTTGTCTATGCCTATGATGAACCAGCGTATTATATGGAAACACGCCAAAGATTCATGGATGATGTGGCCCAATTTAAAGCCCTGTTTGAACGTGTGGGTGTTGATATCGAAAAGGAATTTTTACGAACAAAACCTCGAGAAACTGCTGAGGATTTAGATTCAGAAGAAAATTCTATGTTGGATCCTGACATGAGTCCAGATCCTGGTTCAGAAATGAGTGCTGAAAACCCCATGCCATAAAGGGTCCAATGCAATGGTTTAAGATACCTTTTTGGCTTCCATGGTTAATGCCTTCACGTCTTTGGCGCGGCCCGAAGTATAACTCACGAGGCCAAGCCTGTATCTACCTCACTTTTGACGACGGCCCCATACCCGAAGTGACCCCATGGGTCCTAGACAAACTTGACGCTTATGGCGCTAAAGCGACTTTTTTTTGTATCGGAGAAAACACCCAGCGTCATCCTGAAATTCTGCAAGAGATCATTAAAAGGGGGCATCAAGTGGGAAACCACACCCAGTCTCATTGCAAGGGAACGAGAACCTCAACAAAAAATTACTTGAGTCAAGTCCATCAATTTGAACAAGTCACAGGACTCAACAGTAAACTATTTCGCCCCCCATATGGACGATTAACCGCAGATCAAGCCTCTAATCTAACCAAGCTTGGGTATCGAATTGTCATGTGGGACGTCTTGAGCTATGACTGGCAAAAAGACCGCTCAGCAGAACTCATTTACAACAAACTCCAAAGATATATACGCCCAGGAAGTATCGTCGTCTTTCATGATAGCCTTAAAGCAGAAAAAAATCTAAAAGCGGTTTTGCCCAAAATACTCGAACACATCAATAATAAAGGAATGGCAATGGCCTTGTTAAGTCAAGACTAAAGATATTCTTTAACCAATCCTATCAACGTGTTTGCGTCTTGTTCTCCGCTTTTACGCCATTTCATTTCCCCATTCTTGTAGATCATAAGGGTAGGAAGGCCTTTTACACGAAGGGCTTCAGATAACTCTTCGTTTTTTTCAACATCAATTTTGATGACTTTGGCCTTATCTCCAAGTGCTGCAGCGACGTCTCTTAACACAGCATGCATTTCTTGACAGGCTTGGTCCCAATCTGCGTAGAAGTCAAGCAGTACAGGAACTGGAGTCTCAATAATTTCACCAAATTTTGACATAATCGTTAGTGATAAATTTGTTACAAAGATAGCATTTCCAGCGAATTAGGCTGGTTTTGGGCCTTTTTTCAATTGAATCACACTCACCTCAGGCTTGATTCCAACGCGACCAGGATAACCGATGAACCCAAAACCTCTATTGACATTGAGGAATTTATTGTTGCGCTTGTAAATCCCCGCCCAAAACGGGTAACGATATTGAACGGGGCTCCATTTAATAAGGCCAGGAATATCTACGCCAAATTGCATTCCATGGGTGTGTCCTGAGAGCGTGAGATGAACCTTCATAGGATGATCTTTGACTTGATGCTCCCAATGGGATGGGTCATGCGACATGAGAATCTTAAATGATTCCGGATCGATCCCCTGGGTCGCTGCTTGAAAATCTCCAGACTTTTTAAAGCCCCCTTTACCCCAATTCTCGACACCAATCAACTTTAATTCTTGATCGTCGCGCTTGATTGTTATATGCTCATTGAGCAATAATTGCCAGCCCATTTTAGCTTGACGCCCTTTAAGGTCATTTAAATTTACCGCTTTTTCCTCGGCACTAGCCCAAGGCACGTAATCCCCATAATCATGGTTCCCAAGAACCGAATAGACTCCATCGGGAGCCATAAGATTTCCAAGAACCCCTTGCCAGCGATCTAACTCGTCCGCCCGATTATTAACCAAATCTCCAGTGAATAAAATCAGATCCACGTTTTGCTCGTTGACCAGCGAAATCCCATAAGCTACCTTTTCATCATCATCAAAACTACCGCAGTGAATATCACTGATGTGGGCGATGGTGTAGCCATCGAAAGCCTCTGGAAGATCGTCAAAGGTCAAAGTATAAGTCAATACTTGATACTGATATTTGCCACGAAACATTCCATAAAGCAGTGCGCCAAAAGGCAAGGCAGCAGTGATCATTGCCACATTACTAACAAACCTCCTTCTACCGGGTAGAAAAGTCTCAGGCTGCGCCACAAACTGTCGGGAAATACCCCAAATAATTCGCACTAAATCTTCTGTCAAAAGAAAAGTCCCGATTAAAAATTTTGGAACAAAGAAGGCCAAAAATAAACCGAAAAAATAGAGCCCGCCCGGCGATGTATGGCGCGCTTCACCCATAGATAGCAATTGACCGAGAAACAACCCCAGAACAATGAGCGAAGTCCCGAAATAAATCCATGGGGCCCACGGATGCTTTGTAATTGTTTTAAGTGCTTGATAAGCATAGAAGTCTATCAGAGCATAAAACATTAAAAATATCAGCCAGCGCATTTTTTTTTTGACAAATATAATCGTGCTAGGATAAGTGTGACATTCCTTTACTTTTTTTTAACGTCTTTTTGTAACTTGAACCAATCAACTTAGTCCATGAAAAAATATATTTGGCTACTGCCCCTATTCATTCTATCTGGGTGTACTCTTGGAAATCCACCCTCAATAAAATCGGATTTTGACCCCCTGAAATACGTTGACCCTTTTGTTGGCACAGGAGGGCACGGACATACTTTTCCAGGGGCCACGACCCCTTTTGGCATGGTTCAGCTAAGCCCAGACACCCGCCTAGAGGGCTGGGACGGCTGTAGCGGTTATCATTTTAGCGACAATTATATCTATGGGTTTTCACACACCCACCTCAGCGGAACCGGGGTTAGCGATTATGGAGACATACTCCTTATGCCCGCAGGGGCCAAAAATTGGCATAATGGCGCTGAATCTAAAGACGGGTATCGCCAATATTTCAATCATAAGAATGAAGTGGCTTCGCCGGGATTTTACCAGGTCTATTTAGACAGTCTCGATTTGGTAGCGTCTATGACGGCAAGCCCCAGAACAGGAATACACCAATACCAATACTCGCTGCAACATCCTCAATATTTAGCGATTGATCTCGCGCATAGGGACGAAGTCCTCTCCGCTGATTTAGAACTCGTCGATGCCTATACTTTGAGAGGACATCGCCATTCGAAAGAATGGGCAGAAGACCAGCGCTTATATTTTTACATTAAACTGTCTCATCCGATAAAATCGGTCTTGCATGAAGAAGGGGAATCCATAGAAAATGCGTTTTACTTTGAATACCGCAAAAATCTGCAAATGGCCTATCTTAAATTTGACAATCCCGAAAATAGCCCCGTAGAAATAAAAGTGGGCATTTCAGCAGTGGACCAAGAGGGTGCTTTTCAAAACTATATGGCCGAAGCGGCGGGCAAAAGCTTTGATCAAATGCGTTTCGAAGCAGAAAAATTATGGAGAGATCAATTGCTTAAAATCAAGGTCGCAGCCAAGGAGCAAGGGGATTTAATCAATTTTTACAGCAGTTTATACCACAGTATGATCGCGCCAAACCTTTATCAAGATGTGGATGGGCGTTATCGCGGCATGGATCTCGAAATTCATCAGGATACGACCTTTAACTATTATACTGTGTTCTCCCTTTGGGATACCTTTCGGGCGGCACACCCACTTTACACGATTATTGAGCCAGAGCGCAGTGTCGATTTTGTAAAAACCCTTTTGGCTAAGTATGACGAAGGCGGCATCATGCCCATTTGGGATCTAGCCTCTAATTATACGGGCTGTATGATTGGCTATCACGGGGTCTCTGTAATTTCAGACGCTTATCTAAAAGGACTTGACGGATTCGATGCCCAAAAAGCACTCCAAGCCATGAAGCACAGTGCCCTTCAAGACCATTTAGGCCTCAACCCCTATAAGGAACTTTCCTTTATTCCTCTAGAAATTGAGAGTGAAAGTGTTTCAAAAACGCTTGAATACGCCTATGACGATTGGACCATCGCCCAAATGGCTAAAGCACTCGGTCAAAACGAGGATTACAATGCGTTTATTAAAAGAGCTCAGAATTACAAAAGTGTTTTTGACCCGCAAACGGGATTTATGAGGGCCAGACATTACAACGGATGGTTCTCTCCTTTTGATCCCTATGAGGTAAATTTTAACTACACTGAGGCCAATGCTTGGCAATATCGTTTTTTTGTCCCTCACGATGTCGAAGGGCTTATTGAACTCATGGGAGGTCCTAATAATTTTGAACGTGAATTAGACAAACTCTTCTCAACGGGTTCCGCAACAACAGGCCGTGATCAGGTGGATATCACGGGATTGATCGGCCAGTACGCCCATGGAAATGAGCCGAGTCATCATATGGCTTATTTGTATCACTATGTACAAAAACCATATAAAAGTCAGGAGCGCATACGCCAAATCCTGACACAGCTTTACAGCCCAACGCCAGATGGGATTTCCGGTAACGAAGATTGCGGGCAAATGAGTGCTTGGTATATTCTCAGTAGCCTGGGCCTTTACCCAATGGCCCCTGGTAATCCTGAATATTTATTAGGGAGTCCGCTCGTGGATCGGGCTGAAATCCAGGTCGGCGATCAAACGTTTAATGTCGTAGCGCATAACAACGAGCGTGATCATCCCTATGTACAGTCCGTAAAGCTCAATGGTACATTATGGGACAAAGCTTATCTCCCGCACAGTGCTCTTACCCAGGGCGGTGTCTTAGAGTTTTTTATGGGCGCTGAGCCGAGTGATTGGGGGGGCTCTTTAGAACAGAGTCCGCGCTCCAAAATAGAGATTGCCCAAAGTGAGGCTTTGATTGTGCCACCATTTATAAAATCAGGCGCTACAGCCATAAAAGGAAGTACTACAGTTGTGTTAGATCAAGTCAATGATTCGGCACAAATATTTTATCGCCTCAATGACGAGCCAAGCAAACAATATCAAAATCCTATTGTACTTCAAGACGATGCAGTGCTCAGTATTTATGCCCAGGACAGTCAGGGTAAAAGAAGTTCAGAAGTCGCCACAAAATTTCTAAAGATTGACCCACTGCGCACCATAACGCCAAAGACCCCATTTGCTAACCAGTATAGTGCAGGAGGACCCTATGCCTTAATCGATGGGTATTTTGGGTCCAATGATTTTCGAACGGGAACATGGCAAGGCTATGAGGGAGTAGACATCGATGTAATTGTGGATTTAGGACGCGTTCAAACCGTTAATGAAGTGTCGATTAACTTTCTGGAAGATCAGCGCAGTTGGATTTTCCTGCCGACAGAAGTAGAGCTTGCTGTAGGACTCGATGAGCAAACCAAAACAATTGACAAAATAGAGCTCCCAGAGATTACTCCTAGAAAGGAATCGATGCAAAAAACCATAACCTTTTCCATTGACGGCAGTCTTCAAAGGTATATTCACTTGAAAGCAAAAAATTACGGAACCCTACCCCCTTGGCATTTGGGTTATGGTGGTGAGGCCTGGTTATTTGCTGATGAAATAACAATCAAATAAATTATGAAACGCAGAAATTTTATACAAAATACAGCCTTGGGTGGTCTTGGTATCGTCGCTGGGTCGAAGGCTGTGGCCGGGAATCTTGACAATGCTCAAATCAGCAGGCCTGAGGGAGGATCGACAGCCCAATATCAACTTCCGTTAGTTATTGCGACATGGAATGTGCCTAACGCAACACAGGCCGCGTATAATGTTTTGAATAATGGCGGGTCAGTACTTGATGCCGTAGAGCAAGGCTGCCGCGTTGAGGAGGCTAATGCTGAAGGCCAAAGTGTGGGGATCGGCGGTTTGCCTGATCGCGATGGTAATGTGACTTTAGATGCTTGTATAATGAATTCTGAAGGAGATTATGGCGCTGTATTATACCTTCAAAACATCAAACACCCGATATCTGTAGCCCGTAAGGTTATGGAAGAAACCCCGCATGTAATTATGGCGGGCAGTGGTGCAGAGAAATTTGCCCTAAGTCAGGGGTTTCCGCGGGAAAACTTGCTCACGGAAGCGTCAGAAAAAGCTTGGAAAGCGTGGTTGGTCGAAGCACAGTACAAACCCATAATCAACATAGAAAATCATGATACTATTGGCATGCTCGCCGTAGACGCAGCCGGCAATATCGCAGGAGGTTGTACCACGAGCGGTCTAGCCTATAAAATGGCAGGGCGTGTTGGGGATTCGCCAATCATCGGTTCAGGTTTATTTATTGATAACGAGGTGGGTGGGGCAACCGCTACTGGGCTCGGAGAAGAAGTTCTAAAAACGGTAGGGAGCTTTTTGATCGTAGAACTTATGCGTCAAGGGCGCAGTCCACAAGAAGCCTGTGAAGAAGCGATCGGTCGAATTGTTTCTAAAAGTAAAAATTACAAGGATTTTCAAGTCGGTTATATCGCTGTAAATAAAAAAGGGGAAGTCGGCTATTACAGCATACATGAAGGATTTTCAGCCACCTGCTACTGTGAGGATCAAAATCGAAATTATCCAAGTGATTATTTTAACAAATCCTAAAATTTGTTTTCAAAAACAATAGAGCACTTAAGATTGTGTTTTGTGAAATAACTCAGTCGATGAATGAATTGATTTGATTGCGTTACCATTAATTTATGAAAAAACGATATTTATCAATAGTTAAGTGGTTTTTTTTCGCTAATTTTGTCACTTATAAGTAGGTTGATCCCTCTCGGGGTTAATCAAATTTGGGGCGGAAAGTCATCACATATGTGATGACTTTTCATTTTATACCCCCTCAAGTTTCTCTCAGATTTAGTGGAAATAAAGTTTGACCAAGAGGACATAAGTTTTGTAGCTTTAAGCCTTAGTATTACACCTTATGGATTCTAAAAAACGACTTTTTTTAATCGATGCTTATGCCTTGATTTTTCGCGGATATTATGCGTTTATTAAAAATCCGCGCATCAACAGTCAAGGCCTTGATACCTCTGCGATTTTAGGGTTTACCAATTCACTTTTAGATGTGATCAAACGAGAGCGCCCTGAATATCTTGCCGTGTGTTTTGATAAAGGAGGAAGTGAATTACGGCAAGAACTTTACACAGATTACAAGGCGAATCGAGATGAAACCCCAGAGGCGATTAAAATAGCGGTCCCTTATATCCAACAACTACTTGAGGCCATGCATATTCCCGTTATTGTAAAATCTGGATTCGAGGCCGATGACATTATAGGAACCCTAGCAAAAAAAGCAGAAAAAGAAGGATTCGACACCTATATGGTCACCCCCGATAAAGATTTTGCCCAATTAGTATCGGAACATATTTTTATGTATCGTCCTGTTTTTGGCGGCGGTTATGAAACCTGGGGGATACAAGAAGTTCAAGCAAAGTTTGAAGTCGAGCGCCCAGAACAAGTGATCGATTTACTGGGAATGATGGGCGATAGCGCAGACAATATCCCGGGATTGCCCGGTGTTGGTGAAAAAACAGCCAAAAAATTTATTCAAGCATATGGCTCGCTCGAAGGCTTACTGGCCAATACTCATGAGCTTAAAGGCAAAATGAAAGAGCGCGTCGAAGAAAATGAAGCACTCGGCCGTTTGTCCAAAGAATTAGCAACAATCCTTCTTGATGTACCGGTTGATTTTGAGCCAGAAAAACTCATTATGGAGGCTCCGGATGTCCCCGCAGTAACCGCGTTGTTTGAAACCCTAGAATTTCGTAGACTCACTCAAAATTTCATCAATACGTTTTCACTCTCAGCCCCTTCTACGGACAAGCCGCAAGAGACGGCCCAATCAAGTAACAAGAAAGAACTTGGAATTAATTCTGCCGCTTCGGAAAACAGTGATAATGTGCAAACTGCAGGCTCAGGACAATTTTCGCTTTTTGATCAAGTTCAAGACCAGGTGAATTCCGCCTCAAGCAGACAAAGTTTAGACAATACCAGCCACCACTATCAAACCGTTACTCCCGGAATTGCGCTTGATTTATTAATCACGGCATTATCAAAACAGGAAAAAGTTGCCATACATCTTTTGACGGATATCGATGATGCCATGACCGCATCACTTATCGCTGTAGGACTGAGTTACCAAGCACACAGCGGATATGTTTTGACCCTTCCACAGGATAAAAATGCCGCGACAACACTCCTACAGCAACTGAATCCATTTTTTGAGAATGCAACCATTGAAAAAATTGGTCAGCACTTAAAGGCCAGTATTAAAATATTATCTCGGTATGGGGTTCAATTAAAAGGTCCGTTATTCGATACCATGTTGGCTCATTATCTGATCAATCCCGACATGCGTCATGATCCGTTAGTTTTGGCCGAAAACTATCTAAATTACAGGCCTATAAACCCTATAAACCTCATCGGAAGGGCTGGAAAAAATCAAAAGTCGTATTGGGACCTGAGCCCTCAAGAAGTCACGAATATCACGGCCGAAATGGCAGATATCACCCTGCAATTAAAAGATTATTTTTCGGATGAAATGAGTCAGGCCGAGACCATAAAACTCTATCAAGACGTCGAAATTCCATTATTGCGTGTTTTGGCCGATATGGAACTGGAGGGGATCAATTTGGATACCGAATATCTCTCCAGTCTGTCGCAAACCTTAGAGACTGATATTGCCCGGCTTCAAGAAGCTATTTTCACCCAAGCTGGGACCGAGTTCAATATTGCCTCGCCCAAACAACTGGGCGAAATTTTATTTGAACAAATGAAATTAGTGGATAAGCCAAAGAAAACAAAAACAGGGCAGTATTCGACTGCTGAGGATGTCTTGTCCTACCTGGCTAAAGACCACCAAATTATTCGCGATATTCTTGAATTTAGAGGTTTGTCTAAGCTCAAAAGCACCTATGTCGATGCGCTGCCTAATGTGGTCAACCAAGAAACTGGGCGAGTGCACACGGACTATATGCAAACCGTTGCGGCCACAGGACGCCTTTCGAGCAACAATCCGAATCTTCAGAACATTCCAATACGCACTGAACGAGGACGCGCCGTGCGCAAGGCCTTTATCCCGAGAAATGAAGAATATATGCTGATCGCCGCAGATTACTCGCAAATTGAACTGCGTATTATTGCCGCACTCTCTGAAGAAAGCACCATGATTGAAGCATTTCAACGCGGTGAAGATATCCACGCGGCTACCGCGGCTCAAGTCTTTGGAATTCCAATTGAGGAAGTGACCCGAGAGCAAAGAAGTCATGCTAAAACAGTGAACTTTGGAATTATTTATGGCGTTTCGGCATTTGGCTTAAGCAATCAAACTGATTTGAGCCGATCAGAATCCAAAGAACTCATTGAAACATACTACGCCACTTATCCCAAGTTGAAAGCCTTTATTGGGGCACAAGTTAATTTTGCCCGAAACCACGGTTATGTCCAAACCATTTCTGGCCGGCGCCGTTATCTAAATGACATCAACAGCCGAAATGCCGTTGTTCGCGGTGCTGCAGAACGAAATGCCGTCAACGCGCCCATACAAGGAAGTGCCGCAGATGTCATAAAAATCGCCATGATTGATATACACAAAGCCCTAGAGCAAGGCAATTTCAAAAGCAAAATGCTTCTTCAAGTCCATGATGAACTTGTCTTCGATGTTTATCGCCCGGAAATACAAGAACTAAAGCAATTGGTGACCAAACACATGCAACACGCTTACCCCTTGGCGGTGCCCCTTGTGGTTGATGTCGGTCAAGGGAGCAACTGGCTTGAGGCCCACTGATTTAACTACAATATTATTGGCTTTTAACTTTTGGCCTTTTGGGGTTTGTATTTACAATTTTTAGACTTACATTTGCGGCCCTCAAAAGAGGGAAATTCAATGATTATTAACTATTTGACAAAAAACTGAATGGACACATTAAGTTACAAAACAGTATCTGCCAACAAAAACACTGTAAAAAAAGAGTGGGTTTTGGTAGATGCGGACGGCCAAGCATTGGGTCGTCTTGCCAGTGAAGTTGCTAAGCTACTTCGTGGAAAACACAAACCAAACTACACGCCTCACGTTGATTGTGGAGACAATGTAGTGGTTACTAATGCAGCCAAGGTAACTCTATCTGGCAAGAAATGGGAATCTAAAACTTACATTCGCCACACAGGTTATCCTGGAGGTCAGCGATCGTTGTCGGCAAAAGAATTGCTCGCTAAAGATCCTGCTCGTGTTGTTGAAAAAGCCGTTAAAGGCATGTTGCCAAAAAACAAATTAGGAGCTGAGTTATTCCGCAATCTAAAAGTTTATTCTGGTGAAGAACACGGACAAGAAGCGCAAAAACCGAGAGTAATTAACCTTAACGACAAGTAGTAATGGAGACGATTCATAAAATTGGACGAAGAAAAACCGCGGTTGCACGTGTGTACATTTCTAAAGGAAAAGGAAACATCACGGTCAACAATCGCGCATTTGATAACTATTTCACAACCCCTACCCTTCGCTACAAAGTGCAGCAACCACTTGCGTTAACCGCGAATGAGAAATCATTTGACATCAAGGTAAATGTAAAAGGTGGCGGAATTACAGGACAAGCAGAGGCAGTTCGCCTAGCGATTGCACGTGCTATGTGTGAATTAAACGAAGAAAACAGAACGGTTCTTAAGCCAGAAGGTTTATTGACCCGTGACCCGAGAATGGTGGAACGCAAGAAATTCGGACAGAAGAAAGCCCGTAAGAAATTCCAGTTCTCGAAACGTTAATATAATTCATTTTCAGTTCTGGGCTCCGGCCCAGAACTGCGAAATGACTATGTTCCTATATTTATTAATCAAGCTGTTAACGCCTTTGGACGCCAAAATCAATCCAAAGTGTGTGTTAGTTTAGCATCTAAACCACAAGAAATCTTGGGTTGCTATCTAAACAGAACGTAAACTAAAACAAAATGGCAAACAACGAACAAGTCAAGTCTTTACTTGACGCAGGTGTACACTTTGGACACCTTACCCGCAAATGGAATCCGAACATGGCGCCCTACATCTATATGGAGCGCAACGGAATCCACATCATCAATCTTTACAAAACCGCTGCTAAAATCGAAGAGGCTAATGAAGCTTTGAAGAAAATCGCAGCAAGTGGACGTAAAATTCTTTTCGTCGCCACAAAAAAACAGGCTAAAGACATCGTTGCTGAAAAAGCAAAAAATGCCAATATGCCCTACATCACTGAGCGCTGGCCTGGTGGAATGTTGACCAATTTCGTAACCATCCGTAAGGCGGTTAAGAAAATGGCTTCAATCGATCGTATGAAGCAAGACGGAACCTTCAACACCCTTTCTAAGAAAGAGCGTTTGGCTGTAGATCGTCTTCGTGCGAAACTTGAGAAAAACCTCGGTTCTATTACAGACATGAGTCGTCTTCCAGGGGCACTATTTATTGTTGACACAACTCGTGAACACATCGCTGTTAAAGAAGCTCAGAAATTGAACATTCCAATTTTTGCAATGGTCGATACCAATAGCGACCCCCGTCCTATTGATTATGTGATTCCATCTAACGACGATGCTTCAAAGTCTATTGACAACATTATGACGAGCGTAACCAATGCCATCATTGAAGGATTGGCAGAGCGCAAAGCTGGTGGAGCTCAAGATGGTAGCGAGGATACAGAAGCGGTAACCGTAGAAACTAAGGCGCCACGCAAACGTGCTGCCGCAGTTGCTGCTCCAGTAAGCTCTGAAGAAGAATAATCAACAATCATTATAGTTTTTAACCAAAATACGCCTCTCGATTAAAATATCTTGAAGCGACCTTAAAAATTAAAAAAATGGCACAAATTACAGCCGCTCAGGTAAACGAATTAAGACAAAAAACTGGTGCAGGAATGATGGATTGCAAAAAAGCTTTGGTTGAGGCCGAAGGTGATTTTGACAAAGCCATCGAGGTTCTTCGCAAAAAAGGTCAAAAAATTGCCGAAAAACGTGCAGACCGTGATTCAAGTGAAGGTGCAGTTATTGCCAAAGTAAACGACCAGGCCAACAAAGGAGTTATTATTTCCTTGAACTGCGAAACTGATTTCGTAGCAAAGAACGACACCTACGTAGCTCTTGCTCATGCTTTAGCAGAAGTTGCGTTAGGGGCGAGCAGCCTAGAAGAATTTTTGGCTTCAGATTTTGAAGGCATGACTGTTCAAGAAAAACTAACGGAGCAAACCGGAGTTATTGGAGAAAAAATCGAAATCGGCGGCTTTAAAACGCTTGAAGCGCCTTTCGTTGGATCTTATATCCACGGAAATAAAATCGGTGCCTTAGTAGGACTTTCTAACGCGATTGATGGCGCTGCTGAGCTCGCTAAGAGCGTTTCTATGCAGGTGGCTTCTATGGGTGCAACCACACTTTCTTACAAAGATTTCGATCCAGAATTTGTCGCTTCAGAGACTGAGGCTCGAATTGCTGTTATTGAAAAAGACAATATCGAACTAGGGCGCTTAGGAAAAACTTTGAAAAACGTTCCTAAGTATATTTCTCGTGCGCAACTGACAGACGCCGTATTGGCTGAAGCAGAAGAAGCAATTAAAGCAGAATTAAAAGCAGAAGGCAAGCCTGAGCAAATCTGGGATAAAATCCTTCCAGGGAAACTTGAGCGCTTCATCGCTGATAATACTACTTTAGATCAAGAGAAATGTCTTTTGGATCAGAACTTCATCATGGATGACAAAATGAATGTCGCTCAATACGTGGCCAGCAAAGGAGACGTAAGTGTGGTTTCATTCGAGCGTGTGTCTTTGGTGTAATTCAAAACAGAACACAATTTTCAAACCGCCAAAAGGCTCCTTTTGGCGGTTTTTTTACACCCTATTGATCCACAATTTTTAATTACTTTTGTCAGTGAAAATTACCACTATGACATATAAACGCATCTTGCTTAAACTCTCCGGAGAAGCTCTAATGGGAAGTCAACAATATGGAATTGACCCGAGTCGCCTAAAAATTTATGCTCAAGACATAAAAGCGGCTGTTGATTCTGGAGTACAAGTAGCGCTGGTGATCGGTGGTGGTAATATTTTTCGCGGGGTTTCAGGAGTAAGTGGTGGTATGGACCGCGTACAAGGTGATTATATGGGAATGCTGGCCACGGTAATTAATGGTCTGGCCTTACAAAGTGCTTTAGAAAACGAGGGCCTCCAAACCCGACTTCAAAGTGCTATCAAAATGAATGAAATTGCAGAACCGTTTATCAGACGACGTGCTGTTCGTCATCTTGAAAAAGGACGGGTGGTTATTTTTGGTGGAGGTACAGGAAACCCTTATTTCACAACAGATTCCGCTGCTGTGTTGCGCGCGATTGAAATTGAGGCGGATGTGATCCTCAAAGGAACTCGCGTCGATGGAATTTACACAAGTGATCCAGAAAAGGACGCTACGGCTACAAAATTTGATCATATATCCTTTGCCGATGTGCTCAAGCGCGGATTGAATGTTATGGATACAACGGCCTTTACTTTAAGCCAAGAAAACGAATTACCCATTGTGGTTTTCGATATGAATACACCAGGAAATTTGCAGCGTTTACTCTCAGGAGAACAAATAGGGACTACAGTTCATTAAGCGTTTTAAAAAGTCATTTATCATGGAAGAAGAGATAGAATTTATCATTGACTCAGCCCAAGAATCTATGGGTAAAGTATTAGTTCATTTGGAGAAAAAATATACCACCATTCGCGCAGGGAAGGCCTCGCCAGCGATGCTTAATGGCGTTATGGTTGAGTATTACGGCAACCCAACTCCACTGAACCAGGTATCGAATATCAATACACCTGATGGGATGACCATAACGGTGCAGCCCTTTGAAAAGTCGTTGATTACTGAAATCGAAAAAGGGATCATGATGGCCAATCTCGGGTTCAATCCAATGAATAATGGCGAGAGTGTAATTATCAGCGTACCCCCGCTTACAGAGGAACGCAGACGCGATTTAGCCAAGCAAGCCAAAGCAGAGGCTGAAGATGCCAAAGTCGGTATACGCAACGAACGCAAGCATGCCAATAATGAAATTAAGGCGCTCGACATCTCTGAGGACTTAAAAAAGAATCTCGAGGTCGATATTCAAGAGCTTACTGACAAGCATATCCAAAAAATCGATCAGATTTTCAGCAATAAAGAAGCTGAAATCATGAAGGTTTAAGGGTTAAGGGTTAAGCTAACCAGATAGCCCACGGTATACGACTCAAAATCAGGAGCAGGGCGATAGCGTAAAATATACTAATGCGTTTGAACTTTGTGGCACTGTCTTCCGTGCGTTTTTGTTTAGCGTACCCAATTGTGAGTAATACTGCAGCAATAATCATAACACTAATATGCTCTATGGCAAAAAGACGCAGGGCTGCATCCTTCATGACCTGTGCTCCATTACTGCTAAAAGATTTTATCCCTAATGGGGAGATAAAGTACAAGACAAGCCCTATAAGAACTTGAGTATGAGTGGAAATTAGAGCCCATAACGTCAACTTAAAATCTCGAGGCGAAAAGTCACTTTGCCTAATGTAACCCATAACTGCGTTAAGTACCGCTACAATCAGTAGAATCAAAACCGCATAGGCCAAAAGGGAGTGGAGCATTTGTAAGGTTGGATACATATCTATTAATTTTTGGTTTCTCAAATATAATTGAAAGCAAAAAAAAACCGCCTCACTTAGAGGCGGTTTTCATAAATTGTTTGTTCGTTTTTAGAAATTCAAACGCAAGCTAGCGTTGTACGTTCTACGAATTCCTAGGTAGTATCCATAAGGATCTTTTTGGTTTACATAACCGTTGTTGAACAAGTTGTAAACATTGCTTCGGAATTGAACTTTTTGATCTCCAAACATGAAGTTCCAAGTCAAACCACCATCAAATAAGCTGTATGGATTCAAACGCTCATTCTGATATTTAACGCCTGCGAAAGCAGCTTCTGCAACGTCAGATGGATCAACAAACTCATACAAGTCCTTGTTGTAAACCCAGTTGAAATCAACAAACAAGTTCTTAGTGATATCAAGGTTCAAACCAGCACCAACCTGAGTCTGAGGGGCATTACCCACACGTGCTCCAGTTAGGTTGATTTCACCTTCATCTACAAATGTGCTTGTTTCGTCATTCTGAAGCGTGTAAGGAGAAGATCCTCTGTATTCCCAGCGACCTGTCTGACCAAAAGCAGTTAAAGAGTAGCATGCCCCTTTAGGACGATACTCCAAGTCAACCTCAATACCTTTGTGTAACTGGGTTACATCAGTTAGACGGTATGTCGAGAAGTCTCCACCTTCAAGCTCAGGTCCATTAATAGACAAGAAGCGATTACCCCATTCAGTGTAGTACGCATCTACGTTGAAGCGCAATTCGTTAGTCTGTAAGCGATATCCGGCTTCGAGACCTGTGATTTCTTCATTCTCAACATTTGGAAACGCCAAAACATTTGAATTACGAATGTCTTTAAAAATGTTGTCCAAGAATGGTTGTCTAGAGTAGAAACCACTGTTGAAGAATAATGCGTTTTGCTTGTCGATATCATATCCAAGACCACCTTTAAGGTTGTATCCTAATTTTGATACTTTCTCAGATTGTCCTAGACCGTCTCCAGAAGTTCCAACAAAACGACCTTCTCTTTGGTAAGACTGCGTAGAAACCGCACCTTGTACAAAGGCAGAGAAACCATCTGCTGCATATTCTGCTTGTCCAAATCCACCTAGGTAGTTAATGGTTTCAGAATAGTCATACTGATAACGATCTTCTTCACTAGCAGAGCTAAATAAAGCAGCCCATGGATCTGCTTCGTACTCATTAGTAAAAGTATAGTCACTTGGACGATCGGTACCATAGTTATCTTGATATGAAGTTAACCCTAAAAGATCATTTACTTGACGGAAGTGATCTCCCGTGTAAGTTCTTCCATCAAATCCGATGTTTACATCCCAATTGTCTGCAACATCAAGACTTAAGTTAGAAAGCAAACCATACCAGTTGTGGTTATTCACAGAGGCGCGACGGTGATAAGAGTTACCGTAGTTACCTACTCCCGCTTCGACGTTGTTGGCATAGATGGTATCGAAATCGATTTCATCTTGGTTCGCACCATCACCACCTACACGGATACGGTTGCTGCTGCTTCCAAGACTTCCTGTTCCACCACCACGACCCCAAGAGGCGTAAAGCACGGTAGACAAGTCTGCCATTTCGTTAATTTTATAATCCCAGTTCAAGTTAGCCACTGGCTTGTGGTAATAGTTACGGCGCTCAGTGTAACGACTTCCCTCAAAGAAACCTGAGTTTGAGTTTTGCTTCTCACCAAGTTCTTTGTAATCTTCCAAAGAATCAGAGAAGTTTTGATCGTGCCACTGTGGCGCACCAGTCAACAATAAGTTGAAGGTGTGCTTATCATTAGGCTTATATCCTACAGAGAACAAATAGTTTTGCCCTTGACCTGCAGTACCGATCGAATATTTTCTGTGTGCTTGCCAGTGATCCACTAAGGCAGAAAAGGCCCAGCCACTATCACTTACACCTGTATTATAGCTAACAGTTCCTTTGAAATAACTGTCGTTACCCGCCATCATACGGACAAATCCACCTTCTTTCTTCTCAGTAGATTTAGAAACGATGTTTACAGTACCCCCTACAGAAGAGATGGCTAGTTTAGAAGATCCTAAACCACGCTGTACCTGAACCGCTTCGGCTACATCAGCCATACCAGACCAGTTTGACCAGTACATACGACCATCTTCCATTCCGTTGATCGGCTGACCGTTCAAAAGGAATGCAGTGTTCACTTGGTCAAAACCACGAAGGAAGACTTGAGAATCCCCAAAACCTCCGGCTTGGTTAGACACGTAAACAGAAGGCGTGTATTGTATCGCCTCAACAAATTCACGGTTACCAGCTGTTTTTGACTGGATTTGCGCTGCAGTAATGGTTGAAACCGCTACTGGCGTCTTACGGTCTTCGGCTAAATCGACGATACCTGATCCCACAAGAACAACTTCTGCAAGTGTGTTTGCATCAGCAGTCATGGTTACCGTTCCTAAGTCGGCTGAACCGTTTGTTAAAGTAAAGCTTACAGTTTGATCAACAAATCCTAAAAAGGAGATGTCAATTGACCCTGAATTACCGCTTACTTCTAACGTGAAGTTTCCGTTGAAATCAGTTACTGCACCGTTGCTTGTGCCTGTTTCAACAACGTTCGCTCCTGGAAGTGGCCCTCCTAATTCTGGATCTGTAACAACACCGGTTACAGTACCCTGAGCAAAGGCAGTAAAACCACCTAGAAGCATCAACAAAAGTAAAAATTGTCTCATAATTGTTTAATTAATTAAAAATATGGTTACGCAAAATTAGCGTTTTTCACAGAGATAGCCTCAAGTTCATATGAACAAAATGCTAACTCTAGAACATCTACAAGTTAAGATAAATTAACACACGGCTTTTTTCAGCACTAAAAAGATAACAACAGGTTTATTAACAGCCACTTAAGGACTGGGGATGCAATCCAATTGATCCTTTAACGGAAGCATGAGCTGAGTAAATTCGGTCTTGAATTTACCCGGCATTGGCTCGGCTTTGGGCAAATCAGTTTTAAATGGATCGACTTGTCGACCATTTTTCCAAAAACGATAGCACACGTGGGGGCCACTGGTGTTTCCGGTCATTCCAACCCAACCAATGACATCGCCTTGACGCACGCGCTGGCCTTTTTTAACCTTGTATTTTTTCATGTGCAAGTATTGGGTCTCGTAAGTCGCGTTATGACGTATTTTCACATAAATGCCATTGCCTCCTCGACGTTCCGCTTTGGTTACAATACCATCTGCAGTAGCGATAATCGGGGTGCCTACCGGGGCCGCAAAATCGGTCCCTTTGTGCGGGCGAACCTTATAACCATAGTGGGCAATACGGCGTTTCAAATTATATCGCGAAGAAATACGACTAAACTTAACCGGGGCCTTCAAAAAGGCGCGTCGCAAATTATTTGATTCCTCGTCATAAAAATCAGGCACTGCCCCTGGTTCATTTTCGGGCATAAATCGAAAGGCATAAAAGGGCTCTCCTTTGTGAGAAAAATAAGCCGCTTTAATTTGTGCGACACCCCCTGGAATTGAATCAGAAATGACCCGCTCATCATAAACGATTTTAAAATAATCCCCCTTTTGTAACTGAAAAAAGTTAATGGTCCATGCGTAAATATCAGACATCGCTTCGGCCAAATAGGGTGATAATTCCTGTGAAGAAAGCGTTTCTGACAATGAACTAGTAATTACCCCTGACGCTGTTTTTTCAACCAAGCGAATTGGCTTTTTTTTATGATAAACCTTGAGGCTATCTCGAAAGTCAATAACGGCGTATTCAATTCTGTTTTTCTCGTAAACAAACAACTGCGTCTGATTCAGAGAATCCTTTGATTTTAGTAGCACATAGGGACGCCCCACTCCAATTTTACGCACATCAAATACCTCACGAAATGTCGTTGCAACCTCGTAGATTTTGGCTTGTGACACTCCGTGATTGCTCAAAATTCCACCAAAGGTATCTCCAGACATCACTGTATCACGGACCACTTCAAAATCATTGAGTATCATCCCGTATTCTTCGATTATCGGGTGGGGCTCTTGCGCAGCTGCTGAGGGATCTTTGTCCTCGCCACAAGCAACCATCAACCCAATGAGACCCAAAAGAAGGCCAAGAAATAAGTTTTGCGTTTTCTTAAACCTCATAGCCCCAATTTTCTCGTTCTTGATCACTCCACAATTCTGGAAAAAATATTCGTTTTTGATATTTTGGATGCATGTACTTCGCCCAAGCACTTCCTCCAGTCGCTGCGGCTTGTTTTTGGCCACTATTTAAATATTTATTCGCTGTGCGATAATGCGCCATGACCCAGGTAATGTTAACCGTGTAATCGTAATTGCGCATGGCCTTTATGAGCTCTGGATTTTTCTGATCCTCTGCCGGCAAAGATTTAAATTTTGACGCCAAATTTATTGTGTTGTATTCTTGGGTAAAGGCGACAAATTCATCTCGATATCGTTTTTCAAATGCCGTGAGTAGATAAGTCTTTTTACCCGTTTCGTAATCTTTTCCCGCAGCCTGCCAATAGAGATGGTCTAGAGCGTGTTCATAAGGTGTATTGCGGTCTATTGTTTCTCGGAAACGCGCATCAATTAAATTGATCAGCTCTGTTGAGGCGAATTCAATTTTACGATACTGTGCGCTTTGAAATCCTGAAGCAGGGGCCAATGAATTTCTAAATTTCATATACTGATCAACTTCCATCCCTTGCGTCATAATATCAAATGAGGTGGTGAGCATATCAAAATACCGCGAAATTCTCATCAATCGCTCCATAAAAAAAGCCGTAGTCAGTGATTCGTGATGCGCCACTTGTTCTATCTCCCAAAGGATCATCTTAAAGATCAACTCATTGATCTGATGATACATAATAAAGACCATTTCATCCGGGAATACCGTGCGTTTTGTCTGTAACCCGAGTAGTGCATCAACTTGAATATAATCCCAATACGTTAAAGGCTCGTGCTGTAGCAATCCTGAGAGATGAGTATTCAAATCTTGACCTATGGCATCGTACTTTTTTTGAAGGTCCGATAACAATTCATCTCGTTTATTCAAATCGTTTGCCATGGCTATAATTCCAAAATTTTAAACGGGTGTTTTAGACCTTTGAATTCGTGCAAAGAGGCTTTTAATGAACCCACGGCCAAATCAGCTTTAATCAACAAAGGTATTTTATTTTGATCATCACTTACCCATACAGTGACGCTCTCTTTTTCCTTAAAAACACGACCCCCTTCGACATAAGGTCTGAATTTGAGTGTTTTAACCTTACCAAATCGGGTTTTGAGTTCTTCTCTTCCGAGAAACTTCATGCGAAACTTATAGCCTTCTTTATCAAAAAACATATCCAAATCAACCGTCTCGCCAACTTTAATTGTGCTGATATCAATCGAATTACGCAGATAATAAAACGCAGAAACGAGATCCTGAGTAAGCGGAGTGATCTCCGCAGTCACCTTGACGTTATTTTCTTTATTCCAAATACGTGCCGTTAATGCTTCATGATTAAAATCAATTTGAACGTCTTTGGTGTATCCTCCTTCATTTATTTTTCGAATAAATCGCAAGGGCATTTGGGTCGAACGATCGATATACGATTGATAATAATCCTCAACGTAAAAAAACCATTTGGAGATTCCTGAAGTACGGCCCTCGCCTTGGATGTGATAGACGGGTTTAGTATTTAAGGTTGACGCTTGAACTTTAATCGAAGCGTAGCCCGCCGTAACAAAACCATAGTGCACACGAAATTTACACCATTCTCCGTCGTTATAAGCATTCTCAGACTCTTGTGCCACAAGTAAACTATTCCATAATAGAACACCTCCCCACAAAAACCATCGATATGGTAGCATTGAAAGTCCTTTCATGTTAAAGCGTTCCGCGAGCCTCTTGTTCACGTTCTATGGCTTCAAATAAGGCTTTGAAATTTCCTTTTCCAAAACTTTGCGCCCCTTTACGCTGAATAATTTCAAAAAACAAAGTAGGACGATCCACCACAGGTTTAGTAAAGAGCTGCAATAAATACCCCTCTTCGTCGCGATCAATTAAAATGCCGTGTTGTTTCAATACGGAAATATCTTCATCGATTTTTCCAACTCGGTCTAACAAATCTTCATAGTAAGTTTCAGGAACATACAAGAATTCAACGCCGCGCGCACGCATAGCTGAGACGGTAGAGACGATGTCATCAGTAGCTACAGCGATATGCTGAACACCGGGTCCATTATAATAATCCAGATACTCCTCGATTTGTGATTTTTTCTTACCCTCAGCAGGTTCGTTAATCGGGAATTTGATGCGCCCATTCCCATTACTCATAACCTTACTCATCAGGGCGGTATAATCGGTCGAAATGTCTTTGTCGTCAAAGGAAATAATTTGGGCAAATCCCATGACTTTACCGTAAAATTCACACCAGGTATTCATCTCGTCCCAATCCACATTACCCACCATATGGTCAATAAACTTTAGGCCAACAGGCTCCGGATTGTAATGAGACTTCCATACCTTATATCCGGGCAGAAAAACCCCCTTGTAGTTTTTACGCTCGACAAAAATATGGACGGTCTCTCCGTAAGTATAAATCCCTGAGCGCACCACATGTCCCTGATCATCTTCTTCTACGGTCGGCTCCATAAATGATCGGGCCCCGCGCTTGGTGGTTTCTTCCCATGACTTAGTAGCATCATCAACCCAGAGCGCAACCACTTTGACCCCATCGCCGTGCTTATTGATGTGTGCGTTTATGGGGCCATCAGGATTCAATGGTGTGGTCAATACCAAACGAATTTTGTCTTGTTTTAAAACGTAAGACACTTTGTCTTTTGCCCCGGTTTCTAAACCAGCATAGGCCTCAGATTGAAAACCGAATGCGGTTTTGTAAAAATGCGCGGATTGCTTTGCGTTACCCACGTAAAGTTCTACGTAGTCAGTGCCCAATAGGGGTAGGAAATCCTCAGCTTCGTCGAAAATTTTCATTAGGGAGTACTCCGTATTTTGAAGGTGCTCTAAGTTTTTAATTTCTGCCATGTTCAATGGATTTGTAATTTGTTAACCTAACCAAGATTGATAATAATTTCCATCGCATATAGCCAAGCCTTGCTCAGTCACCATTAACGGCTTAAATGTATCCACCATTACAGCCAATTCCTCTGTTTGGGTCTTGCCAATACTGCGCTCGGTTGCTCCTGGATGTGGCCCATGGGGAATCCCTGCAGGGTGCAACGAAATATGACCTGGAGCGATATCGTTACGACTCATAAAATCGCCATCGACATAATAAATCACCTCATCAGAATCTATATTACTGTGATTGTAAGGCGCAGGTATGCTCAACGGATGATAATCATAAAGTCTCGGCACAAAACTGCACACGACAAAGGCCGAAGTCTCAAAAGTCTGATGTACTGGCGGTGGTTGATGGATTCGCCCAGTAATGGGTTCAAAATCGTGAATTGAAAAGGCATAGGGATAATTATACCCATCGTAGCCCACGACGTCAAAAGGGTGCGTCGCATAAACCATGTCGATCAAATCATTTTGCTTTTTAATTTTCATCAAAAAGTCTCCTTTTTCGTTATGCGTCTCTAAGGCCTGGGGCTTTCGAATATCACGCTCACAATACGGCGAGTGCTCTAACAATTGACCAAACCAATTGCGATATCGCTTTGGGGTGTAAATCGGATGATTAGATTCCACAATGAAGAGGCGATTTTCAGGGCCATCAAATTCCATCTGATAAATCACTCCTCGAGGCACGAGCAGATAATCGCCATACCCAAAGGGAATATTGCCTAAAAACGTCTTTAGCGTTCCTGAGCCTTTATGCACAAAAATGAGCTCGTCAGCGTCGGTATTTTTATAAAAATAATCGGTCACCGATTTTTTTGGCGCCGCCAAAATAATCGTGCAATCACTGTTTGTGAGCACAGGCGTGCGACTTTCTAAATAATCATCACAAGGCGGCACATTAAAACCTTTAAGTCGATACGACTGTATATTGTTGGCTTTGGCAATCTTTGGCGCAACACTCTTTTGATTCAAAATTTCTTTGACCTGAGTAGGGCGATGCTCGTGATAAATATTAGAGTACATTCCATCGAACCCAATAGTTCCGAACAACTGCTCGGCATAAAGACTGCCGTCTGGTTTGCGGAATTGAGTATGTCTCTTGGGGGGAATTTTTCCGAGTTGGTGATAAAAGGGCATGGTAACTTGGTTCTTTAACTTGTGGTGGTGTCGTCGTTTTTTACTGCTCTAAATTACATTTTTTTAGGCTCTTTTAGCCGATTTTTGGACATAAAGTAAGCCTAGAGCAAAACGCAACCTAGGGGTAAAAATTGTTTATTTTTTGAGGGTCAATAATTTGATATAGCCTCATGTGCTGCCGTCGTATTGAGGTCTGACAAGTCACGCCCCGCTACGTTACTCAATATTCTGAAAATAATCCATAATCTTTTGTGCCCGATGCGCGCCAACCAGTGCGCTGATTTCGTCAAAAGATGCTTTTTTAAGTCGTGCCGTACTTTTAAACGTACGTAAAAGGGTCTCTACCGTTTTTTCACCAACGCCAGGAATGGTAACTAAAGCGGAATCAATGGCCTCTTTGCTTCTTTTTTGTCTATGAAAAGTAATCCCAAAGCGATGGGCTTCATTACGCAATTGCTGAATGACTTTAAGTGTTTCAGAGGTCTTGTCTAGATACAAAGGAATCGGATCGTCTGGATAAAACAATTCATCCAAACGCTTCGCAATCCCGATGATACTTATTTTACCCCGCAGCCCCAGCATCTCCAAGCTCTTTAGCGCTGAGGACAATTGGCCCTTTCCGCCGTCAACGATAATAAGATTGGGCAGGGGTTGATCCTCCTCTAACAGGCGTTTATATCTGCGGTATACGACCTCCTCCATCGAAGCAAAGTCATCGGGCCCGGTCACGGTTTTTATATTAAATTTCCGGTATTCCTTTTTGGCAGGTTTCCCGCGCTTGAATACGACACAGGCCGCAACAGGATTTGTCCCTTGGAGATTACTGTTATCAAAACACTCAATGTGCTCCGGCAATACGGGTAATCGCAAATCTTTTTTCATTTGCGCCATAATGCGTTTTTCATGTCGGTCAGGATCGACAATTTTAGCCTGCTTGAGGCGGTCTAATCTAAAATATTTGGCATTGCGCAAAGACAGCTCCAAAAGCTTCATCTTATCCCCCTGTTTTGGGACCGTGACTTCTACCCCTTCAGGTGTGTTAATTTTGTGGGCCGCGATAACATTTTTGGCTTGCAAATTAAATCGTTGTCTCAACTCGACAAACGCTAACTCCAAAAGCGATTTGTCCGATTCATCTAATTTCTTTTTTAACTCTATGGTGTGGGAGCGCACAATACTCCCAAAGGCCACTTGCAAGAAATTCACGTAAGCAAAGTCCTCGTCTGAACGAATGCTGTAAACCTCAGTATCGACAATTTTTGGACTCACTACAGTAGATCTGGCCTGATAGTTCTCCAAAATGTCTATTTTTTCTTTAATCGCTGCGGCCGATTCAAACTCGAGATTTGCCGCATGCTGATTCATTTTGGCCTTGAACTGAACCAAAGACGCCTTAAAGTTCCCTTTGAGGATTTGATTTATGGCCTCGATTTGCTGCTGGTAATCCTCAAATTTTTGATGCCCTTCACAAGCCCCTAAGCAGTTCCCAATATGATATTCTAAACAAACCTTATACTTCCCGGAGGTAATTTTATCATCGGACAAATCATAGTTACAGGTTCTCAATGGATAAAGCCCCCTTATGAGTTCAAGCAAGGTCTGTACCGTGCGCATTTGAGTGTATGGACCGTAATACTGACTGCCGTCTTTTATTAATCTACGGGTCATAAATACCCTAGGAAATGGCTCGTTTTTCACACAAATCCAAGGATAGGACTTGTCGTCTTTAAGCAGCACATTATATCGGGGCTGATACTTTTTGATAAGATTGTTCTCCAACAGAAGCGCATCAGTTTCTGTATCCACCACGATATGCCGAATCTTATAGATTTTTTTGACCATAATCCTGGTTCGCGCATTTTCGTGTTGCTTGTTAAAATAACTGCGCACACGCTTTTGAAGATTTTTGGCCTTGCCGATATATAACAGTTTCTCCTGCTTATCATAAAATTGATAGACCCCTGGCGCATCAGGTAGGGTCGCTATTTGAAGTGTCATGGAAGCTTCTGCCATACCCCAAATATACGTCAACTCAATGTTAGAAAACAGCGTTATTATTTTTCATACCTTGCATTAAAGTGCATAAAATGAATATTGCCATTCTTTCGCGAAGCGCCCAGCTGTACTCTACCAAAAGCTTGTTAGACTGTGGGTTAAAACACCATAATATGGAAGTTATGGACCCGACCTTATGTCACATTGGGACCAAGGACAATAAGGCGGTTTTGTATTACGGGACAGAAATCGTCGATGATCTCGATGCGGTGATTCCCCGCATTGGCGCCTCTAACACGTATTTTGGATCGTCACTCGTTCGGCATTTTGAGAGCATGAATGTCTTTAGCACGGTGAGCGCAGAGGCCATTCTCCAATCGCGAAATAAATGGACGTGTCAACAAATTCTCAGCCAACACAGCATTCCTACACCCACTTCATTCTTAGGCCACACCACTAATCCAGATGAGGTCTTAATTCATTTTGGTGGGTGCCCAGTGGTTATAAAATTGCTTCAAGGCACCCATGGCCAAGGGGTTATTTTGGCCGAAAGTACGGCCTCTGCCCGAAGTATTATGGAAACCCTCAATGCCTCTAAAGTCCGTTTTTTAGTCCAAGAATACATTGCGGAATCAAAGGGAAGTGATTTGCGCGCCATCGTGGTCGATGGCGCGGTAGTCGCCTCCATGAAGCGTTCGAGTAAAGCTGGTGAATTTCGCTCAAACTTGCATCGCGGGGGACAATCTGTGCCTGACACCCTAAGTCCAGAAGAAACCTCAATCGCCATTCAAGCGGCCAAAGCGCTAAAATTAGGTGTTTGCGGGATTGATATTTTACAGAGTGAACGCGGGCCGTTAATTCTCGAAATTAATTCAACCCCAGGCCTAGAAGGGATTGAAACAACCACAGGGGTCGATATTGCGCAAAAAATCATCAGTTATATCGAACGGAATCGAAATTCATGAGTAAAACCAGCAGTTCCATAAATCTTCTCGGCATGGAAGTCGTTCCAGGTCAAAGTGCCCAGGCGCGATTACAAGTGGCCCATTTACACAATCGAACGCCGATTGAGGTGCCTGTATTTATTGAACATTCCATAAAACCAGGACCTACTCTATTGTTACTGGCAGGAATACACGGGGACGAGGTGAATGGGATTGAAATCCTGCGCCAATGTATCGCTAAGGGCATTACAAAACCCAGAAAAGGCACAACGATTTGTATTCCCGTGGTCAATGTGATTGGATATGTCCACAATCAGCGGGATTTACCTGATGGGCGCGACCTCAATCGCGCGTTCCCTGGGAAAAAAACCGGCTCATTGGCAGCTCAAATTGCCCATCAGCTCACCCAATGCGTACTCCCCCACACCGATTTGGTCGTGGACTTTCATACCGGAGGCGCTCAACGTTTTAACGCGCCGCAAATTCGCTTAAGCGGAGATGATCCGGAGTTATTAAAAAAGGCTAAAGTCTTTGGCGCTCCTTTTGTAATTTACAATAAACCTACGCCCAAATCATTGCGTCATACCTGTTATAAAAAAGGAATTCCACTCTTACTTTTTGAAGGCGGCAATAGCGATGATATAACGGCATCGGTCAGCAATGCCGGAGTTAATGGGGTTAAGCGATTGATGTATGAATTGAAAATGCTTTCGCCTAAATTCAAGGTCAGCAAACCAAAGTACAAGACCATTGAAATTATAAACAGCAGCTGGATCCGTGCCAGCTCATCGGGCATGTTCAAACCGCTTATCGAAGTAGGCCAATGGACTGAAAAAGGAGCAAACATAGGTCAGCTTTCCGACCCGTATGGTCAATCCTCAATTTCGGTTTTGGCGCCCAATGCGGGCTATATTTTTAATGTCAATCAAGCCCCGACCGTATACCAAGGCGATGCGCTATTTCACATTTCAACTGAAATAAGATACAGTCAAAATGAGGGATAAGAAGACCATTCGAGCGCAGGTCATGGCACGAAGAAAAGCATTGACTGAACTCCAACAAGAACAAATGAGTTTGGCCATTGCAAACCAACTCTTGCGCTGTGATATTTGGCAGGGGAGCTATTACCACTTGTTTTTGACCATAGCAAAAAAAGGCGAGGTCGATACGCATCCGATTCTAGATATTTTGTTTGGTAGAGATAAGAAGATAGTCCTCTCAAAAGCAGATTTTGAAAACGCCAGCTTAAGGCATTATCTGTTGACTGAGGAAACAAGACTTGTTACATCGTCTTATGGCATCCCGGAACCAGAAGATGGAGAAGAAATCGCTCCTGAACGCTTAGACGTTGTCTTTGTTCCGTTATTGGCTTATGACCAAAAAGGGATGCGTTTGGGCTATGGGAAAGGTTTCTACGATCGATTTTTGGCCCTTTGTTCCAAAAATTGTCTAAAAATCGGCCTTTCTTTTTTCGAACCAGAACCCGACTTAATCCCCAGTGAATCCTGGGATCTTGCTCTAGATTTTGTTATTACCCCCAATGCCGTTCATCGGTTTTAATTGATTTTTAACGGATTATTTAACGTAATTATTATCTTAGTGGTCCCAAAACTTATAAAATATGAACTTTCTTTCTACCAAAAGACGGTCCCATTCATTACTCAATGGCCATCCGAAATCCGGGCAGTTTACCGTTAACCCCAATCATTTCGATCCGAAATACCAGGCAGAACAAGGAATTATATCACCTCTTGAAGATATCGCGAACCAACTTATTCGCCTGAATAAGCAAAATGAGCAGCTCGTTTCCTTTGCCGAGCATATGTGCCGACAAATTCGCAGTGTAACCGGAAATCTTGGCCTGACTGTGGAGCTATTAGAACAAACGTCAAACGAACAAGAAAGGAAGGAACTCATGCAGCAGATCGCTGAGATTTCTGCGACCATGAACCAGTCCGTAGACCAGCTCAATTAGATGGCTTATTGTTCCCGACTGAGCCCAGATCAAAAAGAAAAAGTATCGATGAGCTCAGCCCTGAGTAAAAGCATCGTTCAAATCAATGCGCTCATACACGAATCTGAAGCCGAGATCTTCTCCGATTTCTCGGAAGTACCTGAGATTTTATTCAATACCAAACTCCTCGAATCGATTTTTAAGTCTTTGATCGAATACTCGATAATTCACACCCCTGCGCAGCGTAAACCTGCGATCGATATTTTTTCTTATCAGGAAAATGACGAAAATATTCTTTTGATCAAAGACAACAGCGATGGAAGCATAATGAGAAAATTATCGGGACCTCAAGCGACAACGGAAAAGACCAATAACATCGATTCCGATATTTTGACTTTTAATGCGCTTAAGTTACAGATTGAACAACTCGGGGGTCATCTTGAAATTATGGCAAACTCTAGTGTTGGTTCTTCAATTAAAGTTAGGTTTTAAACACTAAATCTCCTCTTGCTTTTCTCCCTTGGGAAATGCTTTTTTATTAAAAAGAATGAGTAGTCCTACCCCTGTGCTTATTGCCGTATCAGCAACATTAAAAACAGGGTTAAAAAAGGAAAAAGAAAACATATCGACCACTTTTCCGTGTAACCACTTTCCGTAGCCACCGCCTTCTGGTAGAAACTGAGCGACTTGACCCATACTGTGTTCAAAAAAAACGCCGTAAAAGACCGAGTCAATAATATTACCCATGGCTCCAGCAAAAATTAATGATATGGATAAAGTCAGAACCCATGACGATTGTTTGCGAATGACATCATAAAGCCAATAACCTATTCCGACTATGGCCAAGAGTCTAAAAACGGTCAAAATTAATTTACCGTAATTACCCGGGATTTTCGCCCCCCAAGCCATTCCTTCGTTTTCAATAAAATAAATCTTGAACCAAGAAAAAACTGCAACACTGTCGTGTAATGCAAAATGAGTCTTGATATAATATTTAGACCATTGATCGATGACTAAAATGATCAAGATAACAAGAGCAGCTTGGGTTGACTTCATTACGGGGGTCTATTTCTGCATGTTTTTTGCTTCAATGCTCAAAGTGGCATGAGGCACAATACGCAAGCGCTCTGGTTTAATTAGTTTGCCAGTAACGCGACAGATTCCGTAGGTTTTGTTCTCGATGCGGATCAAGGCATTTTTCAAATCGCGGATGAATTTCTCTTGCCTGATCGCTAATTGAGAATTCGCCTCTTTACTCATGACTTCACTGCCCTCGTCAAAGGCCTTAAAAGTAGGCGAGGTATCGTCAGTTCCATTATTGCTGTCATTTTTATAGGCGCTTTCAATCAAAGCCAATTGTTCCTTGGCTTTTTCTAGCTTTTCATTAATCAATACTTTGAACTCCTCGAGCTCCTTGTCCGTGTAACGTGTCTTTACTTCACTTGCCATAATTAACACTTTTTAATGTTCAGTTGGGTTGTTATTTCATCAAATTCGACCACCTGTCCCTGCTCGAGTTGCCCAACTATATTGAGTTGATCGGCCAATGTCTCCCCAGAAACATAGTCTCCAAAATGTTTTAATGCTTCATTGAGCACAGGATGCTCAACAAGACTAATTTCTATACGATCTGTCACTTCTAAACCACTGTCTTTGCGCATATTTTGAATGCGATTGACCAGTTCACGACAGATCCCTTCATATTTCAAAGATTCAGTTATCGAAACATCTAAGGCCACCGTTAATCCTTCTGATGAAGCCACAAGCCATCCCTCGATGTCTTGAGAACTAATGAGCACATCAGACCGCTCTAAAATAACACTTTTATCGGCTATGTTTAGACTCAAGCTGCCATTTTGTTCCAAGGCACTGATCTGGTCTGGACCAAATTGACCTATAGCGGCGGCTACAGCTTTCATGTCCGCACCAAATCTCGGTCCTAATTTTTTAAAATCTGGCTTAATCTGCTTGACCAAAATCCCAGAATCTTCACTAATGAGTTTTATTTCTTTTACATTAACCTCATGCTTGATTAAGTCCTGAACCGCAAGAATATCCTCTTTTTGCGATTCGCTCAAGACAGGAATCATAATCGTCTGTAGCGGCTGACGTACTTTAATTTTTTCTTTCTGACGCAAGGAAAGGACTAAAGAAGAAACGATTTGTGCGTTACCCATTTTTCGTTCCAAATCAGAATCAATCTGAGTGGTGTTGGCTTTTGGAAAATCACTCAAATGAACCGAAATCGGACTATTGCTATCGACCACTAAAGTCAAATCACGATAGAGACGATCCATGAAAAACGGCGCTATCGGCGCGCCTAATTGCGCCACAGTCACCAAACACTGATAAAGGGTCTGATAGGCCGAAATTTTATCTGGGCCATAACTTCCTTTCCAATATCTTCTTCGGCTCAGACGAACAAACCAGTTACTCAAATGCTCTTGTACAAATTCTGAAATTACACGGGCGGCGCGCGTTGGCTCATAGGCCGTATACGCGTCATCAACGGTCTGAATGAGCGAATTCAGTGCTGATAAAATCCATCGATCAATCTCAGGGCGCTCATTAACGGGCACCTCGGCTTCCTTAAAAGTGAATCCATCCACATTCGCGTATAAGGCAAAAAACCCATAGGTATTGTAAAGTGTCCCAAAGAATTTATTGCGCACCTCAGCGATCCCCTCAAGGTCAAACTTTAGATTATCCCATGGATTGGCGTTGCTGATCATATACCAACGTGTCGCATCCGGACCGTAAGCATCTAAGGTCTCAAAAGGATCTACGGCATTGCCGAGACGTTTAGACATCTTTTGCCCATTTTTGTCCAAAACAAGTCCATTGGAGACTACGTTTTTATAGGCGATGTCGTCAAAAATCATGGTGCCAATCGCATGCAGGGTGTAAAACCATCCTCTAGTCTGATCTACCCCTTCGGCGATGAAATCTGCTTTGCGCCAAGTTTGCTCAACCTTTTCTTTATTTTCAAAAGGATAATGCCATTGTGCATAGGGCATACTTCCACTGTCAAACCACACATCAATGAGGTCACGCTCACGATACATCGGAGCCCCAGTCGAGGAGGTCAAAATAATTTGATCTACATGGCTTTTGTGTAAATCAACTTTAGCGTAATTCTCTTCTGAAAAATCTGAAGGGTCAAAGCTTGCGAAAATGTCCGCATCCATATGCCCTGCCTTCACCGATTCGGCCATTGCTTCTTTGAGTTCTTTAATCGAACCAATGCATTTGGTCTCACGACCGTCTTCTGTACGCCAAATCGGCAATGGAATCCCCCAAAATCTCGAACGAGAAAGGTTCCAATCATTTGCGCTAGCCAACCAATTTCCAAATCGGCCTTCACCAGTTGCCTTTGGCTTCCAGTTAATTTCTTGATTCAAAGTGTGCATACGGTCCCTGAAATCGGTAACTTTAATAAACCATGAATCTAATGGGTAATATAAAATCGGTTTGTCGGTACGCCAGCAGTTAGGATAACTGTGGACATATTTTTCCACCTTAAAAGCCTTATTTTCGATTTTTAATTTGATGGCAATTTCGACATCAACGCTTTTTTCGGGGGCCTCTCCTTCTGGATAATATTCGTTTTTGACATAATATCCGGCGAAATCAGATACCTCAGCACGGAATCGTCCCTGTAAATCGACCAAAGGAACCAGTTGCCCTTCTTGGTCTGCAACCAACATAGGGGGCACTTCTGGAACAGCCTGCTTAGCCACTTTGGCATCATCAGCTCCAAATGTGGGCGCTGTATGCACAATGCCTGTACCGTCTTCGGTGGTAACAAAGTCTCCGCTGATTACACGGAACGCATTTTCAGGATTATCATGCGGCAAAACATAAGGCATGAGCTGCTCATAACGCGCACCGACCATGTCTGAACCACTTAAATGAGCTACAATACAATAGGGCATTTTTTTAGTCTGAGGATCCAAGACATCATGGTTCTGAATTTCCTCGACTTGCTCGAACTTTCCTGAAAAGACTTTTGCGACAAGCGCTTCCGCTAAAACCACATGAACACCCGCACCGGTATATTGGTTAAAGGTCTTAACGACAACATACTTAATTTTTGGCCCTACCGTTAGGGCTGTATTGCTCGGCAAAGTCCAGGGTGTGGTGGTCCAAGCCAAGAAATGTAATTCTTTAAATCCTTTGAGGACTTGAGGCAGAGACTCCTCTAACGCCTTAAACTGAGCTACTACAGTGGTATCGGTGGTATCTTGATACGTTCCTGGCTGGTTCAACTCATGAGAACTGAGTCCCGTTCCGGCCTTGGGAGAATACGGCTGTATGGTATAGCCCTTGTACAAAAGACCTTTTTCATAAATCTGTTTGAGCAACCACCATACGGACTCCATATATTTTGGCTCGTATGTGACGTAGGGCTGCGTCATGTCTACCCAATATCCGGCACGTTCGGTCAATTGATTCCACACATCGGTGTAGCGCATGACCGCTTTGCGACAGGCTTCATTGTATTCTTCGACTGAAATGGTCTTGCCGATATCCTCTTTAGTAATGCCCAATTCTTTCTCAACACCAAGCTCTATGGGCAATCCATGGGTGTCCCATCCGGCTTTTCGATCAACGCGATATCCTTTTTGGGTTTTATAACGGCAGAAAATATCTTTAATGGTACGCGCCATCACGTGGTGAATTCCAGGCATACCATTGGCCGATGGAGGCCCTTCAAAAAAGACAAAAGGCGTGGCTTGTTCACGCTGCTGAATACTCTGTTCAAACACAGATTTTTCACGCCAAAAATCAAGTATGTTTTCGGCACATTCTGGCAAATTTAATCCCTTGTATTCCTTGAATTTAACACTCATTATCGACATATTCTTTTGGGCCAAAATTCAGGGCCCCGTAAAAGGTAGCGAAAGTAATAAATTTTCAAGAAATAATTGGCCTTGAGCGCTATGGGGCCGATTTTTAAATTCACATTAAAATTCAAGAATTCACACGATTAAGTTTTGGAGCACAAAAGCAGCCTTATTTAGCTTAGCGCTATGATTCATTATTGCACTTATTGCCAGGCCCCACTAAAAGGGCGTTCAGACAAAAAATTTTGTGGGGCATTATGCAAGAATTCACATCACAACAAGACCCGAAAAAAGGCCAAAAGTGAAAGGTGGCGGCCAATTTTGTTTATATTTAGTCCTCAATCCAAAAATTAAAATCAATGAACCGCACGCTTCGTTTTTTCAGTTTTGCCACAATCTTTTTCGCCACTGTGTTTTCAGCTTTGGGTCAAACCTATGACTCTGCCCTTTTTGACGGCTTGAGTTATCGAGAGATCGGCCCTTTTCGCGGGGGACGCAGTGCCGCCGTTACGGGCGTACCTGGAAAACCCAATTTATTTTATTTTGGAGCAACCGGTGGAGGAGTTTGGAAAACCAATGACGGAGGGCGCCACTGGGAAAACATCTCCGATGGGTTTTTTGGAGGTTCTGTCGGGGCCATAACGGTTTCAAAAAGTGATCCAAATGTATTGTATGCGGGAGGAGGAGAACAAACCGTGCGGGGCAATGTCTCTTCTGGATTTGGACTCTGGAAAAGTGAAGATGCAGGGAAAACTTGGTCGTTTGCGGGCTTGCCAAAAAGCCGTCATATTCCCCGAATTGTCGTTGACCCAAATGATCATGAAGTCGTCTACGCAGCAGTTCTTGGCGATCTGTATAAACCCACCGCAGAACGTGGGGTATACAAAAGTATCGATGGCGGAAAACAATGGAAAAAAGTACTTTTCGCCAATGAAAATGCGGGTGCAACTGACTTAATTATTGACCCCAATAACCCACGGGTACTTTACGCCTCAACATGGAATGTGCGGCGCACCCCTTATAGTTTGAGCAGTGGTGGTCCAGGATCGGCCTTGTGGAAAAGTACGGATTACGGTGAGACTTGGACCGAAATTTCCACCCACAAAGGATTTCCTGAAGGAACCCTTGGTATTATTGGAATCACGGTTTCACCAAGTAATAGCGAGCGGTTATGGGCCATGGTGGAGCACAAAGAAAAAGGGGGTGTTTATCGAAGTGACGATGCAGGGGAAACATGGAAACTTATGAATAGTGATCGCAGCCTTCGTCAGCGCGCTTGGTATTACACTCGAATTTTTGCAGACACCCAAGACCCGGAAACTGTCTATGTACTTAACGTACGTTACCACAAAAGTACTGATGGAGGAAAAACCTTTTCCTCTAGCAATGCGCCCCACGGAGATCATCACGATTTGTGGATTGCTCCCGAGGATCCAAAACGCATGATTATGGGTGATGATGGGGGCGCACAAGTGACTTATGATGGCGGAGAAACTTGGAGCACCTATCACAATCAGCCTACAGCACAGTTTTACCGCGTGACTACTGATGATGCGTTCCCTTATCGCATCTATGCGGCGCAACAAGACAACTCGACCATTCGCATCAGACACAGAACAGAATCTGGAAGTATTTCAGAAGAGGACTGGGAAGCAACCGCTGGTGGTGAAAGCGCCCATATTGCAGTGGATCCAACTGATAACGACATTGTTTATGGCGGAAGTTATGACGGATTTTTAACCCGCTATAATCACCAAAAAAATACCGTCCGTAGTGTAAGTGTTTGGCCAGACAACCCTATGGGACACGGTGCTGAAGATTTTAAATATCGCTTCCAATGGAATTTCCCAATATTCTTTTCGCCCCACAATCCTAAAAAACTATATGCGGCATCAAACCACCTTCATACCACGACAGATCAGGGCGCCTCATGGCAATTAATCAGTCCTGATTTAACGCGAAACGATCCAACCAAACTGGGTTCTTCAGGTGGACCCATTACTCAAGACAATACCTCTGTGGAATACTACTGTACGATTTTTGCTGCGGCAGAATCTCCGTTAGTTGAGGGATTACTCTATACAGGGAGTGATGATGGCTTGGTCCATATTTCGCAAGACGGCGGGAAAAGCTGGACTAATATTACCCCTAAAGATTGGCCCGAGTGGATGATGGTGAACAGCATTGAGCCCTCACGTCATGAACCAGGGACCTGTTATGTGGCGGGAACACGATACAAACTCGGCGATTACACGCCTTATTTGTATAAAACAAGTAATTATGGAAAATCTTGGAAAAGAATTACCAAAGGCATCGAAAGTGAACATTTTACGCGCGTTCTTCGTGAAGACTTAACCCAAAGAGGTCTGCTTTACGCAGGAACTGAGGCCGGCATGTACATCTCTTTTGATGATGGGGCTCAATGGCAGAAGTTTCAACTAAACTTGCCTATAGTTCCTATTACCGATTTAACCCTTAAAAATAATAACCTTATCATCGCCACTCAAGGGCGCAGCCTTTGGATGATGGATGACCTTACCGTATTGCATCAACTACGCAACGCTAAAGGCAATCAAAATTTTCTTTTCAAACCAAAAGATACTTATCGTTTGGGCGGGCGTTCGAGATCTGGGTCATTGACTCAGGGAACCAATCACCCCAGTGGTGTTATGGTTTACTACACCGTGGCAGATCCTGAAAATTCTGAAGTAAGCATAAGTTTTTTGAATTTAAATAATGACACCCTAAAGCGCTTTAGTAACAAAGACAAAAAGAACAAGCTCGTAGTCAAAAAAGGCCATAATTTGATGGTTTGGGATCTTCAAGGCGAGGGTGCTGAGCGTTTGGACGGAATGATTCTTTGGTGGGCGAGCACTGAAGCTCCTAAGTCAGTGCCGGGCAATTACAGTGTTGTCCTTGAAGTGGGCGATCAAGTCATGCGGCGACCATTTAGCATTTTGGCCGACCCTAACTCAGAGACAGATCAAATGGGCATGCAACGTCAGTTTGATTTTATTAGCTCTGTGAATTCAACCGTGGATAATGCCCATAAGAGTATCAAAAAGATACGCAACATAAACGGGCAACTCAAAGAATTTAAATCCCGTTACGAAAATACACCTTCGGTTGCTCAACTCGTCGAGGAGGCGACTAATTTGAGCGAACAACTCACTGAAATTGAAGAAGCGCTTTATCAAACCAAGAATCGCAGTGGCCAGGACCCCCTAAATTTTCCAATCAAGTTAACCAACAAGTTAGCGCATTTAAATGCCCTTGTCGGCATGGATGATTTTCCACCAACCCAACAAGACATCGTCGTAAAAAATGAACTTACCCAAGCCATTGAGGGTGAATTAAACAAATTAAATGGGCTTATTGATGAAGAAATAAAAGCCTTTAACGTAGCTTTTCGTAATATGAGTCTAGACTATTTATTTGTCGAATGAAGCATTTCGTGGCCTTATGCAAAACACTGAACCATAAACAGGACATATGACCTATTACTATTTAAAAACCCTGCATCACCTCTTTGTCCTGATATGGATTTTTGGGCTCATTTACACGGCCAGTATATTTATTTTAAGAGAAAAATTTGGTGGATCAAATAAAATCGAGAATGCTGATTTGACCCTAAAATTTTGGCGCTACGCGACTTGGCCCAGTATGATTATCGGAATGATTACCGGGATGGCTATGCTTCATCTTAGACTATTTCACTTGGCAGACTTATGGATGCAAGTCAAACTTGTCGGCGTAATATTATTGGTGGCGTTTCATATAAAATGTCACCTTCTCTTTATCAGAGCCGTCAAAACAAAAGAAGATTCAAAACACAATAGCGCAAAATCGTGGGGTCAGTTAGTCGCCACAGGGGCTGCCTTAGGCGTTTTCTTTTTGTTTTTAATGGGGCTAAAAGATAGTTTTCAATGGGTTTATGGCACTGTTATTGCACCATCGGTGACGGCTTTAATCGGCTTTTGGCTGTCCAAAAAAACCTAAAACAATAGCTATGTCTTTTTACAAATCCCTGCGATTTCGCATATTTTTTGCCATGCTTTTTGTCTTGGTCCTCACCTTTATTGGTTTGGCTATTCTCACGGTAATTCAGTACAAAGAAGAAGCTCAAGATTATCACAGTGAACGTCTATTGCGTAAAGAACAGAACATCAAACAAAATTTGAATTACGTTTTAAAAAACAGCCCTTATCCCCAAGAAACTGAAGCGCTTCAAAATATTTTTCATAACAAAATTTTTGAAATCAAAGACATCCACAATTTAGATATTGATCTTTATAGCCCTGAAGGTCAATTAATTTTAAGCTCTCAAAATAAAGTTTCAGATACAAGCGCCCAAAAAACATTGAGTCAAGAGCTATTAAAGGAATTAAGTAAAAACGACAATCAGCATCTCGTCCAATCACTTGAACAGGGCAGCGAAAATTACCAAAGTTCATATTCTTACTTGAAGTCTGATACCTTTGAGACCATTGCTATAGTTCATCTGCCTTATATCGCAGATGACGGATTTATGGCCAAAGAGCTCAACGAAAATCTCATGCGCATGAGCTTGCTTTACGGGGTTATGCTACTTATTTCTATTGGAATTGCTTACGCCTTATCACAATATATAACACGCAGTTTGCAAAGTATTAGTCAGCGTTTGACTTCAACTCAGTTATTGGGCCAAAATCAAAAAATTGAGGTAGCGTCCAATGTATCCAGTGAAATCATTCGATTAGTCGAAGCCTATAATAATATGATTGATGCGCTCGAAAAAAGTGCCGTTCAACTCGCTCAAGGAGAACGCGAGGCGGCGTGGCGCGAAATGGCAAAACAAGTTGCGCACGAAATTAAAAATCCACTCACGCCGATGAGGTTAAGTGTCCAAAGCTTTGAACGCAAATTTGACCCTCAAGACCCGGATATTCGCAATAAAATCTCTGAATTTAGCGCCACCCTTATTCAACAAATAGACACCATGAGCGATATTGCCTCAGCTTTTGCGACTTATGCAAAACTCCCTGAACAAAATATCGTTGCGGTCGAATTAACAGAAACTATTCGGCGGACTGTTGAAGTTTTTGACGCCCCATTCATAAAATTTTCTGGACCAGACCATGGGGTAACCTTAAACTTTGATAAAAATCAAATCAATCGAATTGTGACCAATTTGATCAAAAATAGTCTTCAGTCTTTGCAACAAAATCATACCGTAAATCCAGAAATAAATATTAGCCTAGACGATAACGACAGCTGGGTTATTCTGCGCATCCAGGATAATGGCCCTGGCATTTCAAAAGAGTTAAGACGTCACGTCTTTGAACCTAAGTTTACTACAAAAACTAAAGGCATGGGGCTTGGACTCGCTATGGTTAAAACCATTGTGCTCTCTTACGGCGGAAGCATTGAAATTTTTGAACCCGAAGGAGGAGGTGTTGGTTTTGTCATGCAGTTTCCAAAAGCATGAATTATTTAATACCTTTAAACCTGAAGTCCTTATTCAAACCTTATGGCCGCAGAGCAACCCCTCGTATTAAGAGAATATCAATCTGGAACTTGTCTATTAACCATTAATCGTCCAGACAAACTCAATGCCCTTAATCGGGAAACCATACTAGCATTAAATCACGCCCTCACAAAAGCCCTTTCAGATTCGGACATCAAAGTAATCTTGATCACAGGACAGGGGGAAAAGGCATTTGTCGCAGGTGCTGATATCGCAGAATTTGCTCATTTTGATCCCGCCCAGGGAAAAGCTCTAGCAGCGGACGGCCAAAGGCTACTCTTTGATTTAGTGGCCAACGCCAGCAAACCAATTATCGCTGTGATCAATGGTTACGCCCTTGGCGGTGGATTAGAATTGGCCATGGCAGCGCATATGCGTGTGGCGAGTACAACGGCTAAAATGGGCTTGCCAGAGACGTCACTTGGACTCATCCCGGGATATGGAGGTACTCAAAGATTAGCCCAACTTATTGGAAAAGGTCGAGCTCTAGAACTGATTTGTACGGCTGGTATGATTGATGCCCAAAGGGCCTACGAAATAGGACTGGTAAATCATATTTTCCCATCGGAAGAATTAATGCAAGGCGCCCAAAAACTTTCTGATACTATCAAAAAAACAGCCCCAACTGCTCTTGCACAAGCCATTGGGGCGGTTAATGCTGGCCTCGATTCATCCAAAGGACTAAATGCAGAGATTGAGGCCTTTGGCGCATGTTTTGCCACCGAAGATTTTAAGGAAGGAACCCAGGCATTTCTCGAAAAACGAAAAGCCCAGTTTCCTGGACGTTAATGATTAACAGAATTCGTCGTAAGCACCTTTTAAGTTAGCTGCGATCATTTCGGCACTGCGCCCTTCGATGTGGTGTCGCTCTAACATATGCACTAATTCTCCATCTTTAAACAAAGCGATTGACGGCGAAGATGGCGGAAAAGGAACCATAGCAGCACGTGCTGCATCGACAGCTTCAAAATCTACTCCTGCAAATACGGTCGTCAGATGATCAGGCTTTTTATCGTTCATTAAAGAAATTTTTGCCCCAGGGCGGGCATTGGCCGCAGCACAACCACAAACGGAATTCACCACGACTAAAACAGTCCCTTTTTGATCAATGGCCGCATGAACCTCATCGGCAGTAAATAATTCTTTAAACCCGTAAAGACTCAAGTCTTCACGCATTGGCTTGACAATTTCAGCTGGATACATATTTTGGATTTTTTCTGTGTAACAATTTTGTGTCAAAGATAATTAATAAATCACTCCTGACCTCATCAATTCAGCAGAGTCCCTTATACAGATATAGAATCTCTTATATGGGCGAAATTCCTATCTTTGGTGCCTTGTAAAACTTCTCTTTTTCAACTATGCTTCGTTGGTTTTTAGGTATTCTTGGTATGGTATACTTCCGCTGGCCGGGGGCTATATTAGGATTTATCATCGGGAATATTATAGACAATATGAATGCGGGTAAAACCTATCCCGGACGCGGCAGCATCTATGGCAGCCGAACGCGTCAAAACATTCCTGCCGAGTTTGAACTGAAACTTTTGGCCTTGGCTTCGGTCGTGATAAAAGCCGATGGAAAGGTAGAACAAAGCGAACTCGATTTTGTGCGCCGCTACTTTGTACAGGCTTATGGAAAAGAACGGGCTAACACAACCTTTCGACTATTTAATGAAGAAATAAAGAAATCTGGCGTTTCAGGCAGCGCAATTGCCCAAGAACTAAAAATGATGTTAACCTATGAAACACGGCTTCAAGTGCTTCACTTTCTATTTAGTGTTGCTAATGCAGACGGCCTAGTTTCGGAATCAGAGGTGACACAGCTCGAAAATATAGCCCTAGCGTTCTCCATCAATCTCCAGGATTTTGGCAGTATAAAGGCCATGTTTTTTGAAAAGCCAGATCGAGCATACGAGATCCTTGAGATCCCCAAAACAGCCTCGGTATCCGACATTAAAAAGGCTTATCGCACTATGGTAAAGAAATACCATCCCGACAAACTTCAAGATATGGATGAAGCCTATCGCAAAGGGGCTGAAGAAAAATTCCGTGCCGTTCAAGAGGCCTATGAGTGGATTCAAAAAGAGCGCGGCTTTTAGAATTTGTAAAAAATTCGTTTTTCTCATTAAAACGATGCTGTTTTACATTTTTTTCCATAAAAATGACTGTTTTTTAAAACAATGTAAGGAAAACAGGTAGCATATTCCCATATTTTCACTTCTATTTTATTTCAATTTTGTCCTAAATTCATGTCAAAGCCACTCTTTTTTGTATTCCATTTTTAGTCTTATCTAAAATATAATTTATATTTGCCTTATAATGACGCGTGCCGAAGAAAATTACCTCAAAGCTATTTATCAGCTCACCGCTGGAATGAACCAGCGTGTCAGCACGACGGCCCTTGCTGAACGTTTAGAAACCAAGCCCTCTTCCGCCACGGACATGTTGCAAAAACTCCATGACAAGGCCATGGTCAAATACACCAAATACAAAGGTGCACAGCTCAGCCCTGAAGGGCGACATATCGCCAGTCAAATTGTGCGCAAACACAGACTCTGGGAGGTCTTTCTGGTAGAAAAACTGGCTTTTGGTTGGGATCAGGTACACGATATTGCAGAACAATTAGAACACATTAATAGCCCCGATCTTGTGGAACGCCTGGACGCGTTTTTAGATTGTCCCAAGGTTGATCCCCATGGAGACCCCATACCAGATAAAAACGGCAATTTCGAGCAAATCAATAAAATTCTGCTTTGTGATCAAACGCCAAACAGTCGAAGTATGCTCATGGGAATCAAGGATACCGATGACGCCTTTTTAAAATATCTGAGTCAAAAAAATATTAAATTAGGGAGTGTAATCACTGTCTTGGATAAAGAACCATTTGATGAATCAATGACCGTAGATATAGACCAAAACACCCACTTTATATCAAAAATAATTTCAACAAACATATATGTACAACCCCTTTAAAATATTACCCCTATCTCTATTTCTTTGCGGGTTTGCCACTGTAATTGCGCAAGAAACAAATTCTTCAACGACACCGCAAGGAGCATCTCCGGACAGCCCTCATGAAATGAGTGAACACAGCATCATAACCGATCGTCCGGACGCGACGGAGTCGCCAAATACTGTTGAACCCGGTTTTGTTCAAATTGAGACCGGTGGATACTATACGCGATTTGAAGAAAACGACATAACCTCAGAAACTTTGGGTTATAATACTACCCTAGCGCGCATCGGACTGCTCGAAAATCTCGAATTACGTCTGAGCGTTAATTATGAGCAGAATCAGTTAGCCTATAAAATGGGCGATTCAGAAGTTTCATCAGACTTTAAAAGCCTTACCCCAATGCTTGCAGGGATCAAAATAAATCTTTTCGAAGGACGCTCAGGAACAGACTTTGGATTTTTGGGGCATGTCTACCTCCCATTTACCACAAGTACCCCCGAGGTCCTCGAGGGCACGACCACAGAACCTAAAACAACGGGGGCTGATTTTCGATTTTCAGTGGGCCAAGAGCTCTCAGATCGGTCAGGAATTGCCTATAATTTAGGAGGGCAGTGGTCTGGAGATAACACAGGAATGGCTTTTGTTTACACTGTGGCCTACGGCTATGCACTCAGTGATAAAATCGGGGCTTATGTCGAACTTTATGGAGATGCACCCGAACTTTCTTCTGCCAATCATTACTGGGATGCCGGCTTTACTTATTTAGCGGGATGGAATCTACAATATGACCTCACTTTTGGACGCAGTATTACGGACGGACAAGACCTCTTACTGAGCGCCGGTCTTAGTTATAAGTTTGCCTATTGAGGCCACTTGGGATTTAATGATGCAAAAACCCAAAATTGATTTGTTTCTCACGACATCAGCTTGAATAACACGTGAAAAAAAATGTTAAGTAAAAAATAATCAGAACAAAAAATCTTAATAATTCATATCTATGGATGGTGTAATTGCATATCTCGAACAAATCGACCCAGTGATGGCCGCCTTATATGCTGGATTATTCACTTGGGGACTTACCGCGCTTGGCGCCTCTTTTGTATTCCTTTTTAAGTCCATGAATCGCATTGCTCTGGACGGTATGCTCGGATTCACCGGAGGCGTTATGGTCGCGGCGAGTTTCTGGAGTTTGCTCGCCCCAGGCATTGAGATGAGCCCGGGCGAAGGCTTTGATAAAGTATGGCCATCGGCCATCGGATTTTTTTTGGGTGCCCTTTTTATTTTTGGCCTCGACAAGATCTTACCTCATGTGCATATTAACTTCAAAGATAGTGAAAGTGAAGGCCTTAAGACCCCCTGGCATAGGACAACACTTTTGACCTTAGCCATTACCATGCACAATATTCCCGAAGGACTCGCCGTGGGGGTTTTGTTTGGAGGTGTCGCTGCAGGTTTTGACGGAGCCACCATTAGCGCTGCAGTCGCTTTAGCTCTGGGAATTGGTTTGCAAAATTTTCCTGAAGGGATCGCCGTAGCCATGCCCCTGAGACGCACTGGAATGAGTCGCAAAAAAAGCTTTCTTTACGGACAGGCCTCTGCCCTGGTGGAGCCCATTGCCGCCGTTCTAGGCGCTTGGGCGGTTTTAACCTTTCAACCCATTCTCCCCTACGCCCTAGCTTTTGCCGCAGGGGCTATGATATTTGTCGTGATTGAAGAGGTAATTCCTGAAACGCAAGTGGATCAGCATACTGACATTGCCACCATGGGCTTCATCGGCGGATTTATAATGATGATGACTTTAGATGTAGGCCTAGGTTAATGACACTGGCAATCGTCTGAACCACATTTGGTTTTTCCTCCGTCCAGAGTGCCTTGTGATTTTTTACGAGAATCTGTAATCGGAATCCAAATAAACTTCCGCAGTAAAAATAACAATGCGGCTAAAAACGTGAGTCCAACAAGTATTTTTTGGAAGTCCATTAGTTCAAGATTTGATAGGTAATAAACGCCACTACATAGGCTAAGGTAGTCATAAATATTAACTGCCCTGTAGGCCACACCCAGCTATTGGTTTCTTTACGCACCACGGCCAAAGTACTCATGCATTGCATAGCAAAGGCATAAAACAAAAGCAATGAAACCCCGCTCGCAAAATTAAATCGGGGGGTGCCCAGCAGCGGATGAACTTCAGCTGCCATTCTATTGCGAATGGTTTGCTCGTCATCATTGCCCACGCTGTAGATGGTCGCCAAAGTGCCCACAAATACTTCGCGTGCCGCAAACGAGCTGACAATGGCAATCCCTATTTTCCAATCATAACCCAACGGGCTAACTATGGGTTCAATGGCTTTCCCCATTATTCCAATATACGAATGTTCTAGTTGAAAGGACTCGATTGCAGCGTTGCGCTCCTCCAAGCTAAGGGCATGTTCTTGATTTTGTTGATCGATAATTTCAGCCGCCTGATTAAATTCTCCTGGTCCGTATGAGGCCAATACCCAGAGGACTATGGAAATCGCAAAAATTATTTTTCCCGCACCAAAAACAAAGGACTTTGTTTTTTCCACCATGGTAATTAACACATTTTTGGCCATGGGGAGCTTGTAGTTCGGCATCTCAATAACAAAAAACGAACGCGACGGGACCTTGAGGAATCGATCGAGCAGAAATGCCGCAAATATGGCCGAAGCGAAGCCTAAAAAATATAAGAAGGTCAAGGTTAGTCCTTGTAACGAAAAAAGTCCCAAGACCCTTTGCTGCGGAATAATCAATGAAATAATTATTAGGTATACAGGCAAACGCGCAGAACAGGTGGTAAATGGTGTGACCAAAATGGTAATCAACCGCTCCTTCCAGTTTTCAATGTTTCGGGTGGCCATGATTGCTGGAATCGCACAGGCGGTTCCTGATATCAAAGGAACAACACTTTTACCGCTTAGTCCAAACCGGCGCATGACGCGGTCCATTAAAAAGACCACACGACTCATATATCCTGTTTCTTCGAGTATGGCGATAAACAAAAACAGAAAGGCGATCTGTGGGATAAAGATAACGATACCCCCTAAGCCAGGCAAAACCCCTTCTGCCAGAAGACTCGTAAAATCTCCCGCTGGCAAATTCTGCTTGACCCACTCTCCCATTTGGGCAAATGTTTGGTCAATAAAATCCATCGGATAGCTACTCCAATCAAATATGGCTTGAAAAATAACCGTCAGTATGGCAAAAAAGATCACATAACCCCAGATATGATGAGTCAAAACGCGATCCAAACGACTCCTGAAATCTTTTGCAATAGCCACATTAACTGACATGATCGTTTTGAGCGTATCATTAATGAATTGATAACGCTTGATGGTTTCTTTTTGCTGTAAACGCTTGAGGGTACTGATGGATTCGGTTTGAAAACTTATGGGTCCGGAAACCCCCGTACGGTCTAATTTTCCAAAGTTTACATCTTGGGTGATCACAAGCCAAAGCTTATATAAATCTTGACCAGGATACGTCTTGGCTAATCGATCAAAATACTCAGGCGCAATGACCGTGGTGTCTAAACACGGGGTCATGGGTAAGCTTTTAAATTGCTCGATTTGAGTTTTCAAGGCTTCGAACCCTTCATTATTGCGCGCACTGAGCAAGACGATTTTGGTATGTAAGGCTTTTTCTAACGCGGGGATATCCAGGGAGATCGCTTTTCTGGTCATACGATCCGCCATGTTTATGGCCAAAATCGTCGGAACCTTTAAATCCTTGATCTGCGTGAAAAGCAATAAATTTCTTTTGAGGTTTTCTACCTCACACACTACAACAGCGACATCGGGATAATCTTTGTCGTTTTTATTGAGCAGTAACTCAATAACTTGATTTTCGTCGATCGACGAGGCATTGAGGCTATAGGTGCCCGGCAAATCTAAAATGTGAGCCTTTTTACCACGAGATAGATTACAAACTCCTTCTTTCTTTTCTACGGTAATTCCAGGATAATTCCCCACTTTTTGATTTAGCCCCGTAAGCCGATTGAACACGGAGGTTTTTCCTGTATTTGGGTTACCCAATAAAGCGACTTGGATTTGTTGGGCCATGGATTAACAGAGATCGATATGAATTTGTGCCGCAACATCCTTGCGAATGGCTAAATGTGAGCCATTAATGTCTAAATACAAAGGATCATTAAATGGGGCGACTTGAATCAAAGTAACCTCATTACCGGGCAAGCAACCCATCTCAAGAAGTTTGAGTGGAATTCGGTCTAGGTCGACATCACGAATGATGCCTTTTTGTCCCTTTTGCATGCCTGCGATTGTGGCCATTGCTTATTTAGATTCATTTTAAACAATGCAAATGTAGGGAAATTATCGGGCTTAAAAAATGACTATTGCCCTTCTTTTTTAAGAATGGCGATATCCTCTAAAAGCGATTCAATGGCCGCAGGATCGGTGCCATCGTAAAAACCGCGAATACGTCTTTGGGGGTCAATCAAAACAAAGTTTTCTGTATGCACTAGATCGTAGGGGCTATAAGGCTGATCTTTAGCTACGAGATACGACTTGCGGGCCAGGTCGTATATTTCTTTTTTATCGCCAGTGACCAAGTGCCACTTACCGGCGATGACCCCTTTTTTATCTGCGTATCTTTTGAGCTGAGCCACGGTATCGATTTCAGGAGTGACGGTATGCGAAAGCAATAAAATATCGGGATCATTTTTGATCTTTCTTTGGATCTGACCCATATGCTCGGTCATGATCGGGCAAATAGTGGCACAGGTGGTAAAGAAAAAATCCGCCACAAAAATCCGTCCTTCAAAAGTCTTCTGAGTGATGGTATCTCCTAACTGATTGACCAAGGAAAAATCAGCAATTTGATGGTATTTCTTGACATGTTGCAGGGTAGTATCGACCAATTCAGGGGCGACATCGTTCGGTTGGTAAATGCGGAGTTTTGGCTCAGGGGCTAAGGCATTGTAAATCGCACTGATGATGATGACAGAGAGAACTGCCATAACCAAGGCAAGGGTCTTATATTTTGCGAAAAACTTTAGCATTTTTTGAAAATAAAGACAAAGGTAAGCCCCCGAAATGGCAGTTTCCAAGTTCAGGCGTTAAAAGTTTTATAATACTGCTAAGGCCAAAGGGGATATATTTTTTTTACCTCCCTTAATGCGTTACTTTTGTCCTTTAACAAATCGAATTATGAGTCCATTTGCTGTTAAAGCACTTCAGCTATTATTAAGCCTCTCGTTGCTCATCGTCTTGCACGAGTTGGGACATTTTATTCCCGCCAAATTATTCAAAACTCGGGTTGAAAAATTCTACCTCTTTTTTGACGTGAAATACTCTTTGTTCAAAAAGAAAATTGGTGAAACGGTATACGGTATTGGGTGGTTACCCCTCGGAGGCTATGTAAAAATTGCTGGGATGATCGACGAATCAATGGATAAAGAGCAAATGGCAGGGCCACCTCAGCCATGGGAGTTTCGCAGTAAGCCCGCCTGGCAAAGGCTCATTATTATGCTCGGAGGAGTTACGGTAAACATTATCGTGGGTCTGGTGATTTATATCAGCATTTTGTTTTTTTATGGCCGTGATGTAATTACCGCCGATGATATGCCTGAGGGTTTTGTGGTTCATGAACTATTCCAAGAATATGGATTTCGCGATGGAGATTTGGTTCTTGAGCTCAACGACGAGCCTTTTGATTATCAAAACGAACTGAACAAATCGCTTTTTTTAAAAGAAGTGCGCAGTCTTACGGTCCGTCACAACGAGGGAACTATTGAGCGCATTGAATTGCCCAAAAACATCGGGACCGTCATGTTTCAACAAGATGTGCTCAAGCCTTTTGAGTACATGCGCAATAATCAAATTGATACGGTTATCGCTGATTTTCCAGCGGGACTCGCGGGTTTGCAAAAAGGTGATTTGATTTTGAATACTAATGGCACCCCAGTAACCCACTGGCATGAATTTAATAAGTCTATTAATAAAACCCCAGGCGCACAAAATACTTTAGTTTATGAGCGTGACGGAGTGCGTGACACCCTAGTTATTGCCACTGGAGAGACGGGACAACTCGGGTTGAATAACTTTGGCCGTCAATGGCTTGATCGAGGGACTCACCTTAGTTTTTCTCTTGGAGAAAGCCTTTCCTCAGGGACTTCCTATGGAGTAGGCATTCTGACCGATTATGTCAAGCAATTTAAATATGTCTTTACTAAAAAAGGGGCCACACAAGTGGGCGGTTTTGGCGCCATTGGGAATATGTTCCCAGGGCAATGGGATTGGCTCAGTTTTTGGCAAACTACCGCACTGATCTCCATTATTTTGGCCTTTATGAACATCTTGCCCATTCCGGCATTGGATGGGGGACATGTGATGTTTTTACTATATGAAATGGTCTCAGGTAGAAAACCTAACGATAAGTTTATGGAGTATGCCCAGATGGTCGGTTTCTTCCTTTTGATCGGGCTTGTCCTTTTTGCTAATGGAAACGATTTAGTGCGTTGGATTTTTGGCTAAAAAAATAAATATAGATTTTTGTCTCAGATAAAAAATAATCTATATTTGCACCCGCCTTCAGTTAAATAGCTGTGGCGAAATATATTCCTCCTTAGCTCAGTTGGTTAGAGCATCTGACTGTTAATCAGAGGGTCCTTGGTTCGAGCCCAAGAGGGGGAGCAACAGAAACAAAAGGTTTACAGTGATGTAAGCCTTTTTTGTTTGAAATAACTTACCCCTAAATTAAACAAATTCTTGGCACTTATTTGGCACTAATTCAATTTGAGCAAGAAATACCCAAAATAAAAGACGGATTAAAAATACCCAGATATAGATTTTGATTAACTTGAGGACTTAAAACAAGTCAATATGAAAACAATAGCAAGAATAACTTCAATTTTAGTTTATCTAATATTACTTACAAGCTGTGCGCAAAGCATTGACGGTAATTTAGAAGACGACTACATCAATAGAGAGGGTAACATTACCTATTACAAAGGCGCACCTTATACTGGTGAAATAGTGACAATATGGACATATACTGGTGAGTTACGTTCTAAAATAAACTACAAAGACGGTAGATACGATGGTTTATATGAAACGTATCATAAGAACGGTCAGTTAGATGTGAAAACAAATTACAATGACGGTGAATACGATGGTTTATATGAAGAATGGTTGGATGATGGTAGATTGTTGAGAAAAGAGCACTACAAAGACGGTATAAATGATGGATTATATGAAATGTATCAAGGCGAAAAATTATGTATAAGAATATTATATGAAGACGGTCAAGAAATAAATAGAGAACATTTTTGTCAGGGTGAATAAAAGAATAATTACACAAAAGAATACCTGTCTCTGATTCAGAATAAACCAATACAATATCAGATTAACTTTAAATCACAGTAGTCAGATTAGATATTTAAAAAAGTGACAAACGGTATGTATATATGATATACCATTTTGTGTCACCTTTTTGAATTAGTCTTTACTGTATCATATAGTTCTTTTAAGCATCCATCTTTTAAATATCTCTTCACCGTTCTTTCAGAGATGTTTAAGTCTTGACTAATTTTACCGTAAGTTATCTTACCTTGATTGTAATCATAGTCCTCTAAATACTCTTGTATTAGTGAAGAATTATGTTCTTTTTTTTCTTTACCAAGTTCTTGATTGATATTTATTTTTCCTTCAAAAAAAGGATTGTGAATGTACCTGATGCGTTTATTAGGTTCAAATTCATAGTTTTCTATATTCCTCATTGCAAGGTCTACATTATAGTCAATGGATAGTTCCGACCTACCCACACCAACACATTTAGAAGCGATAGTTTCTGCCAGCAAATGCATTCCACTTTTTATGGCATCGTATGGATAAACACCGTAGTAATTAGCACCAAATAGAAGAAGTTTATTTTGTAAGTATTTATAGTGATTCCATTCTATGTATTGGTTACAATCAAAATACCAATCATAGACATCTATAGACTTTCCTAAATCAATACAAGCAAGGTCAGGATTAGACCTAAAATCAAATCTTTCATCAGCCAGTTTATGAATCTGGGCTAATGAATAGGTTCTGGTATTAAGTTGCGGGTAATATTTTGGATAAAACATAATTAAATAAAAAATCTATGGGCAGTAGTTTTTTCATATAATTAGTTTAGTGTAGTAATTGCTAAAGTACTTACCTACAGTTCTTTTAAAAAGCAAATTACCCTTGCGTTATTAAGAAAATTTTCAACAATCAATATTTAATCGTTTTATAAATAAACTATGCCATTTAATAGCGAAACAGGACGATTAGCAGGACAGAAATCAAAAAGAGGACAAGCAGCATTAAGCAGCGAAATAAGAGAGAAATTAAGCCTTATAACAAGCGAGATAATCGATGAGATAAACATCAAAGAACTTACCTCATCAGAGAAGATAGCATTACTACGAATACTTGTGTCTTATACTGTCCCAAAACTTCGTCAAGAGAAGATAGAAGAAGAATTAGAACAGCCTTTATTTCATATAGAAATCATTGATAAAACAGAATAGTGTATCTACTTGTTTCCAGTAATTTTTTCTAATAGGTAAAATCTTTTTCTTAACTTTTTATCAGAATTAACCCCCCCCACTATAGTGTGGGTTATAAATGATTTAGATATGAAAAAACTACTCTACCTCTTTTTAGCAATTACCATTATCTCTTGTGGAGGAGATGATGATGGAAGTAATACAAACAATGGAACTTGGACAGGAACTTATCAAACTGACGCTGGTGATTCAGGAACTTGGACATTAGTTCCAGATTATGAAGATGGAGGTTCTGGTTATATTCAATATTCAGGTGAAATAATTTCCAATTCATATGGCACTGCCGAATTCAATGGTTATACAGACGAATCAGACAACTACTTCTATGCCGTAAGTTATCAAGATGAAGGAGATATGCCTGAATACTTCTTTGAGGCAGATTTAAATGGCAATAGCCTTGTAAATACAATTATTTACACTGATGGCACAACTTTTGAATCAATGGGAACTTTTACTGGAACAAAAAACTAATCAATGAAAAAACTACTCTACCTCTTTTTAGTAATAACTGTTGCTTGTTCTTCAGGGGATGATTCAACCACTCCAGATAGTAATGACACTACACCGCCAGTAATTACTTTGATTGGTTCTGCCAATGTATCAGTCACACAAGGAGAAAACTATACTGATGAAGGAGCAACTGCAACAGATAATGTAGATGGTGATTTAACTTCGAATATTTCTGTGTCAGGAAGTGTTGATACTGCGACCATTGGAAACTATACACTAACCTATAATGTTTCTGATTCATCAGGAAATAGCGCTTCAGCAATAAGAAATGTTAATGTCGTGCAAGCACCTGTCTGTGCTAATGGAGAGGTAGTTTATTTGGACGCCAATGGTGTTACTATAAAGGCTTGTCCTAATGCTCAAATTGGTGATACTGGTAATGTGAACGGATTTACTTATACCATTGTGTCGGAGCAACAATTAAGGGATTATGTTAATTCTGGTTATTTAGAATTAAATAGACTTGTCACTACACAGGTAACAAATATGGGGGGCTTATTTTTTGACAAACAGGAATTCAATCAAGACATTAGTAGTTGGGACACAAGTAATGTCACAAATATGTCTGCAATGTTTTATTCAGCAACATTATTTAATCAACCAATTGGGGGCTGGGACTTAAGTAACGTAACAGATATTTCAGGTATGTTTTATCGTGCAATTTCCTTTAATCAACCAATAGGTGGCTGGAATACTTCCAATGTAACAAATATGTCAGGCACTTTTTATGAAGCACTGTATTTTGACCAACCAATAGGAAATTGGAATACTGAAAATGTAACAGATATGTCTGCAATGTTCTCAGGAGGAATAAGTTATTTCACACAGTTTAATCAAGACATAAGTAACTGGGACACAAGCAATGTGACAATAATGACAAATATGTTTAAGCAAACTGCTTTTTTCAACCAAGATATTAGTGGTTGGGATGTAAGTAATGTGACAGATATGGAACAAATGTTTATGTATGCTCAGTATTTCAATCAAGATTTATCCTCTTGGGACGTTTCTAATGTGGAGAATTGCGAATACTTTGATTTAAATACAGACAATTGGACACTTCCCATACCTAACTTCACCAACTGTGTGCCTTAACTAAACAATGAAAAAACTCCTCTATTATTTCCTTCTGTTTACAGGGATAATTCTTTCAACGTCTCATTTGGGAGATAATTATATGGGAATTAGCGATGAAGAAGGATATTTACTTACTCTTGGCGTCTGTTGTTTGGTTGCTTTTATTGTGGAATATTTAATCCCAAAATTTAAACCATAGGCATATCCTCTTCTTTTAGTTCAGCCACTTCTAACCCTCTTAAGTAAGTTAAACTAACATTTAAACTTGAGTGTCCCATAGCCTTTTGAAGTTTGGTTAGAGAGCCTGTTCTTTTAAAGATTTCTATCGCTCCAGAGTGACGAAAAGAGTAGAGCGTAACACTCTTGTCAATCACATCAGAAGATTTCTTAAATCGCCTAAAAAGCACCTTAAAATAGCCCTCACCATATGGTAGTTCTCCTTGCGTGAAGATATTGTTTTGAGGTAGTCCTTTAGATAGGTTTTCTCGAACAATTAAAGGCACTGGAACAATTCTATTTCGTTTAGATTTAACCTTACTTCCAGATAGTCTAATCACCGATAAATCATCACTAAAATCACCCCACTTAAGAAGCCTTATTTCTTGATGCGGACGAAGCAAACAACAGTAAGTTAACAGTGAGCAGAGGTATAAATTCTGATCATATAATGACATCTGTTCTAACAGACTTTTTACATCACTTATAGGCTTGTGTAACACCTCCTCTTGTTTGCGTGTTTTAAGGCTTGTTTTAGGCGCATTAAAGTCATTTTCTATAAGATAGTTTACAAGGACATTTAAGTGCCTTCTGGTGGTGTTATAACTTGTATTGTTGTTGTACTTTAATGGGATACTATTTAAGAATTGTATGGACAGTTTGCCTTTTCGGACAAGTTCTTTTCTTAATACTCCTGATAAATGCTTAAGTGTCTTCTTATATGATTTAGAAAGCGGTTCATTTAGTTTAGACTTAATCAACTTATCATAGAGTTCTACATCAGATAACTTCCTATTGAAAGAATAATCATTAGCCACTAAATACTGGTAAACCTCATCAGCAAGTAACACTGCTTTTGACTTACGAAGTTTAACAGGATAAGTATTAGGAGATAACGATGAACCTATTTTCTTTCCATTAAACAACCTATATCTAACAGAGTTAAGATTGAAGTCAATGAAGTAACGACCGTCAGAATGTTTACGGACTTTAGGGTAAGATAGACTACTTTTTGGCACTTATTTGGCACTTTAATGAAACAACTATTTATCCAGTTATTTCTAAACATAAGTGCTTCAGTTGGTTAGTAGGACGAAGTCCGACAAGGCGTTAGCCGATAGCATCTGACTGTTAATCAGAGGGTCCTTGGTTCGAGCCCAAGAGGGGGAGCCATATTAGACAGGAGGTCATTTTTGACCTCCTTTTTATTTTTCCGTAAAACCTTACTGGCCAACATAATAGACTCGATTTCAGGAGTGAAAATGTGGTTGCAACTCTCAAAATCGAAATTTTCGAATTTTTCACTAAAGAAGCAGCCAAGAATTTTCTAAGTGCCTAGAACATGAAATTTACCATTCATCATTTTCATCTTCTTCATAAAAATCACAATATGGGATATTCCAACCTTTTTCTGTGATCTCGAATGTAACATCGTAATATCCCGATTGACCAACTACGGAAGCAGTAACTGAAAAGCAAATATCATCACATATAGAATAAAGTTCTTTAAAAAATTCTTTAGATAAATTAGTTCCTCCTAATCCAAAATCTGGAAAATTATCAGAACTTTCACTTACTGTACTCAAAAGATTAATCAATGTTGTTGATAATTCGTCTCTATCTCTGGTTGAGAGATAATGGTCCTCTAAAGTGTGTAAAACAAACAACTCATCATCCTCTTCTACATAAAACATGTCACATAAGGAAGGAATTTCTTTTTTGTATTTTTCAATAAAATTGTCTAAAATTTCTTTTTGATCATTTTCTAAAATACATCCAAAGTCATCTTTAAATTGCACTGTAACTTCCGCCATATTTAAAATATTTATATTAGTTAAATATAAAATAAAAAACCAAATTAAGCAAGAATAGTATTATGACTCAAAGTGGTAGGGTGAAAAATATTTCAATCAAAAAAAAAGACGGAGTGTTTATAAAATCTTATCCAATTCATTGCCTTCATAGCGATCACGAAATTATAGAACTGAGGTTAAAAGACATCAAGAAATATATTCAATATGATTTTAACTATGAATGGTCAAAATCTTATTTAAAACTTAAATCAAAGCTAATTATTGGAAGGCATTTAAAATTGAATTTTAATCAATTATTAACTCTTGCTCAGTACCTTGATAAAATCCATGAGAAGGGTTTTTTTCATGGAGATATTCATACACGAAATATAATTATTAATGATGACTCCCCTTATTTGGTGGATTGGGAACCTTGCTTTGTTCAATCCATTAAATCGAAAAAAATAATTAAATCCCACTCTAAAGGAATAGCTAATAAGGATCGCGAGAAAAAGAAAATATCCCATTTAACAGATAAAAAGGGATTTTTAAAATTAATTTCGAGTGATATGTTTATTAGGCTGGCTGATACTAATAAAATGGAAAAACTTAACTGTAAAGAATTGTTAAATTACAGTCATAATATTCTTCTTCTGTCGGAGAAATTACATCTTAAAAAAAATTTGGGTTTTTAATCAAAAAAGTGGAGATTGAATCTTGTAGAATTTCGCTCATTAAATTGAGGTTACTGCTGCAGCTTTGAATAACAGGGGGAGCAACAGAAACAAAAGGTTTACAGCGATGTAAGCCTTTTTTATTTGAAATAACGTACCCCTAAATTAAACAAATTCTTGGCACTTATTTGGCACTAATTAGAATCTGATTTTTTAACCGTCAAGAAATCTTCCTTATTTGAGGTGTGATGATGTAATTCAATCATAAGTATATGCCGATTTAATCTTATCACATAATTTCATATATTGAATAAATTATTTTCAAGTTATGAGCAATGAAACGATGGTATACATATTTAGTTTTGATTCCAAATCAGGGGTGTTTACCCTTACCTCTTCAAAAGACCAATTAACCATAGATTCAAAGCATAAGAAATACGAGTGGTTGAAAGGGCAAGAAGCAGGCAGAGTCATTAAGATTTCGGCCACGGGCAGATGGAATTCCTCAAGAGATTACAACGACTTGTATAAGAGCATTAAGCCAAAGAAAAAGGTATTAAAAAAGTCAAAGACCAGTAAAGCAAACAAAGATAAGGCTGGAGAATATTGTTTTTCATTCCTAGAAAATGAGTTTATTTTGACTGACCAGAATGGTGGTGAAATCAAGATTACTTCCAAACACAAAAAGTTCGAGTGGCTTCAATCTCAAGATTTAGGTCGGGTCATTAAAATATCAGAAAAGGGCAGATGGAATTCATCAAAAGATTATGATGGTCTATATCAGATAGTGAAGTCATCCAATAAAAAACAAACCAAGCAAAGTGTTTCCAAGCCAACAACTCAAAAGCCAAAAACCGACAATTCTGGTGAAATAAAGAAGTTAAAGGAAGGGATAAAGAATTTACAATCGACAATACAAAATCAAAGAGATGAATTGAAAAGACTTGGCTCGCAAAACAATAAATTGAAGAAAGATAAAGAGGCTTTAGGGGCAAAACTTGTTGCTACAGAAAAAGCAAAAAATGATGCAGAGAGTGACAGAGATAAATATGAAAGTTTATACAATAAATATGAAAGTTTATACACCGGTGAACTTGCGAAATCGCTCCTTTCGAAGTCTAAGCCCTCAAAACCGAAAAAAGTAATAGTGCCAAAACAATATAAAGCGAAGATTGTTGCTAATTACTCTTATCTCACATTTTTCCATAATGAAAAAGAAACTAAGACATTGGATGTTGAAATTTTTACTTTGCCCTTAAACAAGCCACCTACACAGAGTTTTTTTAAAGCATATTTAAAACTTGCCTCAAATGACTTGAGTTATATTAAAAACGAATCACGTTTGAAAAGCCAAAAAATAAAATCCGTATATGGCCTTTATCCTCTTGAACTATTACACGAAAAAAGAAAAATTTCGGGCATTGAATTCATCTATATCAAGGAATGGTAGAACTATAACGATGAATAAACTACTCTACCTCTTATTAGTACTTGGCATATCATCAGTTTCTTTTTGTCAAACCACTCTGATTCCTGACCCTAATTTTGAACAAGCCTTGATAGATTTAGGATATGATACCCCGCCAATTGATGGTTCTGTACCTACAAATAATATTTGGTCAATTTTCGAGTTGGATATTTCAAATAGGGCAATTACTGATTTAACAGGTATTGAGGATTTTGGCGCTTTGGGTATTCTGGATTGTAGTCTGAATGCATTGGTTAGTCTTGATGTAAATCAGAATTTTGAATTAGAGATATTAGATTGTAGCAATAATCAATTGACTGGTTTGAGCTTGCCTAGTGTAAATGGAAATGCCTTGACGGAATTAAGATGTTCCGCCAATCAACTCACAAGTTTGGATGTTAGTGATAATCCGTCATTGTCCTATTTGTATATTTCTCAAAACGAATTGACAGGTTTAAATCTTAACAACAACCCTTCGCTCGAAATATTGGCGTGTAACTCAAATCAACTTACAAGTTTGGATTTAAGTAATAATACGTTATTGACACAAATTTTTTGTGATTCTAATGAAATCACAAGTTTAAACGTAACAAACAATTTAAATTTAACTCTCTTGTGGTGCAGGTTTAATCAATTATTAAGTTTAGATGTTAGTAATAACTCTTTACTTCAAGATTTGAGGGTTTGGAATAATCAATTAACAACTCTCGACATTAGTAATAATTTAAACTTGACTAATTTAAGTGCTGGTCAAAACCAACTAACAAGTTTAGATGTTAATAGCAACAATCTGTTGGAAACCATTTTTTGTTATGAAAATCAGCTCACAAGTATTGATGTTAGCAACAATCCTTCACTTGTTTTATTATGGTGCTATTCTAATCAACTAACAAGTTTAGATGTCAGAAGTGGAAATAACACTAATATTCTTGGCGTAGATTATTTTGATTCTCGGGACAACCCCAATCTTACCTGCATCTATGTAGACAACATAGAATATAGTTCCCAAAATTGGACAAACATTGACCCTAATTCAACCTTCGTAGAAAATGAGGCAGAATGTGAAGCACTTGCTATAGCAGATAATTCATTAGGTGCTGATTTAATTCTCTATCCTAACCCAACAGATAATTACTTGTTTATTCAAGGAACTACGAGCTATCTTTCAGCTACCGTCTACAATATGTTGGGCAAACAGGTGCTATATGCTCAAAACACTGATAAAATAGATGTGTCAGGATTACCTAATGGAGTTTATGTCATCCAAATCTCTGATGGAGTGAATGAAACCCAGAGAAAATTTATTAGAAACTAAACAATGAAAAAACTACTCTACCTCTTTTTAGCCATAACCATTATCTCTTGTGGAGGAGATGATGATGGGAACACAAACAACAATAGCAGTAATCTGACTATTAATCCCCCAAGTTGGATACACGGTGTTTATTTCCAAGAAGGAGTTAATGGTCAAACCATTCCTCAAGGCTGGGAATTTAAACCCGATGATTTATGCTATGTGATCAGTAATACAGCAAGTTGTTATCAAGCGCAAGTAGATTTATATGTTAATACACCAAATTTAGAGGCTGATGTATACGAAGAAAGCGACAGTAACAGATATTTTATAGAATTAACGTTAGGGGCAACTATTTATGAATATGAATTTGAAAAGGTTTCAAGCACAAGCATAAAACAAATATCCCCATCGGGAGAGACGACCTTCATACTTCAATAAACCATAGGCATATCCTCCTCTGTCAGTTCAGCCACTTCTAATCCTCTTAAGTAAGTTAAACTAACATTTAAAAGTTAAATAAAAAACGGGGCTATACGGCCCCGTTTCGTATCACAAAATTCAGAACAATTAAAGCTTGTAATTGCCTTTATATCCTGTCACATTAGACTCATAAGTTGTCCAAAGCCACAAAAAACCAGTGGTTTTTGTTAATGTGTATTGGGGATTGACTAATACATCAGCCCCAGAGGTTGAAACTGCTTTATACGCAGCGGCAGATTGAGTACCTCCTACAGCGCCTTTGAAAATACCATCGGCAAACTTGTTATCTCCAGAAATTCTCAAAAGACCAAATAGATAGGTGGCGCTTGAAGAACCGCTGATTTTAGTTGAATTGTCTACAACAAGGTCTACATCAATGTTTTTAACCGTTGCTGTTGGTGAGAAGCTTAAGCCTTGAGAAGATTTCACAAGCGTTTGACAAGATGTTAGGCTTAACACCGTTAATAACAACAATAATTTTTTCATAAAGTAAGTTTTTTAGTTAATTAATATTAACCAAAATAGTAAATTTTTTTCAATTTTTGAGAAAAAATACATACACTTTTTGATGTGCTAACGACTAAATCCTTAGATTAACGGCATATCTTCCTCTTTCAGTTCTGCCACTTCTAATCCTCTTAAGTAAGTTAAACTAACATTTAAACTTGAATGCCCCATAGCCTTTTGAAGTTTGGCAAGAGAACCTGTTCTTTTAAAGATTTCTATCGCTCCAGAGTGACGAAAAGAGTAAAGCGTAACACTTGTCAATCCCATTAGAAGATTGCTTAAATCGCCTAAAAAGCGCCTTAAAGTAGCCTTCACTATATGGATGTTCCCTTTGAGTGAAGATATTGTGTTGAGGTTTTCCTTTAGGCAGGTTTTCTCGCACGATTAAAGGCTCAGGAACAACTATTGTTATTGTGATTTTTTTCAAAAAATTAATTCACTTTTTTGAATTAATTAATTGGTTTTGATTTTAAAATTACTTTAATTTTAAACGTTAATCACCTGACTTTTAGTGAAAAGCGCATTTATTCCTTTTAAAATCATGAAATCAATATTCTGGACATTATACACTTCTTTGTTTTTTTTATCGGCTTATCAATCTTATAGTCAAAACTTCTACCTTGCTAAAGATGGCATCACTTGTATGTGTCCAGACGCAGTAATTGGAGATAGCGGCGATCCCGGAAATGGTATTATCTACACAAAGCGCTCTCGGGCCGAAATTACTGAGACTAATATAGCTTCTACCTGTTTCAGTGAAATTTCTGATACGTTTTACAGCGATTCAAATTTTTATCAAGATGTGGCCAATAACAATTCCAACGATTTTCCGACAAACACAACAGTCGCCAGAACAATTAAATCGGAAGATAATCCTCGACTCGAAACTATCCTACCTGTGGCCTATATCAGCATGCCAGCTCAGCCATGGAATCGGCAATCCAATATAATCGCTTTAGATGAAGTTTACTCTAATCAGTGGGAGCATTACTATTACACAACTTCTGGGGTTGCCGCCGAAATTTTTGTGCCTGATAGGCTCGTAGTTTTTCTAGAAGGCGGAGAATTTGATGCTTTGTATATGAGAGACTTCATAGTCATAAATTACCCCTTTATTGAACCCTGGGTTTCTGCAGGCGGTAAATTAATTATAAGTGCAGCTTCAAATATATCTGGGCCTAATTGGGGTGCTTTTGGGGTTTTTTCATATCAAGACACACGCTCCCCATTTGGTTTTGTAGTAGACATCAATGATCCTTTTTTCACAGAATCGCCTTATTCGCCTATTTTTCCAAGCTCTGGGCCGTATTATGGTAACGATATATCCCATAATTATCTAACAGGGCCAGATCTTAATCCACTCATCATTGATAATAGACAAAGAATTACATTGGCTGAAAAATCAGTAGGTTCGGGAATAGTAAGATTTTCTGGATTAGTAACGCCCTGGCTTATAGATAATCCTAATAATGGTCTATGGGGCCCCGACCCACAACTTGAAAATTTACTCTATCGGATTGTGTATTTTGATATCATTAATCCTACTGCTGTTTGTCAAGACTTTACGGTTGCTTTGGATGCAACAGGTAATGCGACCATTACTGCGGCGGACATTGATAATGGGTCGAGTGACAATGAATCAGTGGCTTCACTGAGTTTAGATACTACCACCTTTACCTGTGCAGACTTAGGGGAAAACACAGTAACCTTAACGGTGACCGACACAAGTGGTAATCAAAGTACTTGTACAGCTACAGTAACTGTAGTGGATAATATTGATCCTACTGCTGTTTGCCAAGACATTACGATTCAATTAGACGCCACTGGTAACACGAGTATTGTTGCTGCTGATATTGACAATGGCTCATCAGACAACTGTTCTGTGAGCCTATCGGCTGATGTAACTTCGTTTACTGCGGCGGACTTAGGGGCTAATACAGTAACCCTTACCGTGACTGATTCAAGTGGCAACACTGTAGTGTGTACCGCCATTGTTACTGTGGAGGACAACATTAATCCTACTGCTGTTTGTCAAGACTTTACCGTTGCTTTGGATGCAACAGGTAATGCGACCATTACTGCGGCGGACATTGATAATGGGTCGAGTGACAATGAATCAGTGGCTTCACTGAGTTTAGATACTACCACCTTTACCTGTGCAGACTTAGGGGAAAACACAGTAAACTTAACGGTGACCGACACAAGTGGTAATGAGAGCACTTGTTCAGCAACAGTAACTGTAGTGGATAATATTGATCCTACTGCTGTTGGTCAGGACATCACGGTTCAGTTAGATGCTGCTGGAAATGCTACGATCACCACGGGAGACATCGACAATGGTTCTTCAGATAATTGTGGGGCACCCACCCTTGGTTTAGATGTGACTTCATTTGGTTGCGGTGATTTAGGCGCGAATGCTGTTCTGTATATAGTGGAAGATAGTAGTGGTAATCAAGATGGGGTAACTATTACAGTGACAGTTGTGGACAATATTGCACCAACTGTTGTGACTCAAAATATTACGGTTGAACTTGACGCAACAGGTAATGCTACCATTACTACCGCAGATTTAGAAAATGGCACTTCAGACAACTGCACATTGGCTTCATTGACTTTGGATGTGAGCAGCTTTAGCTGCGCAGATTTGGGAGCGAACACCGTTACTTTGACGGCAGAAGACCAAAGCGGTAATACCAATTTCGCAACCGCTACAGTTACGGTTGTAGACGATTTGGTGCCTACCGTCCTGACCCAAGCCATTACGGTCAATCTGGACGCTATGGGAATGGCCACGATTACCCCAGCAGACATCGACAATGGTTCTTCTGATAACTGTACTATTGATACTTATTCACTCGATATTGACAGCTTTAGCTGCGCAGATGTAGGGCCAAATACAGTGACTTTGACCGTGGTCGATTTAAGTGGAAATTCTGCTCAGGCGACAGCTGTGGTGACGGTGGTTAATCCAACCCCTACCAGCGCTCCTTTATCTGGAGGCGACCAAAGCGAATGTGCCCTCAGTCCACTCCAAACCCTTACTGCCACAGCCAATGTCAATGCTGGAGAGACCCTCGTCTGGTATGATGCCCCAACCGGGGGTAATGTAGTCGCTGACCCATCATTAAATGCACTGGGCAGCATTACCTATTTTGCTGAAGCGGTTAATGATTTATCCTCTTGTGTGTCTTTATCGCGTACTGCTATAACTCTTGAGATTTTGGCCTTACCCACCCCAATGATCACAAATAATACCGGAATAAGTCTGCTTGATTGCAACCTAACCGCTATCAGTTTAACCGCCTCGGGAGGCGACAGTTACCTATGGTCCACCGGGGAAACGACAGCAATAATCAATGTGACAACCCCGGATACTTACTCGGTTACGGTGACTGGAGCAAACGGATGCTCCGATGTGACCTCGGTGGTCATTACTCAAGACATTGCTCTGCCCATTCCTGTTATTACCAACAACACAGGAGCAACAGAACTGACCTGCAACCTCACATCGATTAATCTTACCGCCTCTGGCGGGGAAAGTTATCTTTGGTCCACTGGAGAAACGACAGCCACCATAGAGGTCACCACACCTGATACTTACTCAGTAAACGTAACGGGACCTAATGGGTGTACAGACACAACTGCTTTGGTCATTACCCAAGACATTACTTTACCCGTACCCGTGATCACAAGCAATACTGGTGTCACCCAGCTGGATTGTAATTTCCCATCGATAAGCCTTACCGCCTCTGGTGGGGACAGTTATCTTTGGTCCACCGGGGAAACTACGGCAACCATAGACGTCACCTCGCCGGATACTTACTCAGTGACCGTGACTGGGACCAACGGCTGCGAAGACACCACTGCTTTGGTCATTACCGAAGATGTGAGTTTGCCCATCCCTTTAATTACGAATAACACGGGAACTACTGAGCTCAATTGTGCCGTCACGACAATTAATCTTACCGCCTCAGGGGGAACCAGCTATCTGTGGTCCACTGGAGCCACCACCGCGAGTATTGATGTTACGACCCCTGATACCTATTCAGTTACGGTAAAAGGCGCAAACGGCTGTGAAGACTCAACCGATGTGATAATCACGCAGGACTTAAGCCTACCTATTCCTGTGATCACCAATAATTCAGGAACTACTGAACTCAATTGTAACGTGACTGTAATTAGCCTTACTGCCTCGGGTGGAGCGAGCTATTTATGGTCTAATGGAGCAACGACGGCCAGCATCAATGTTACAAGTCCGGACACCTACTCCGTAACCGTGACTGGAGTTAACGGATGTTCTGATGAAACTGCTTTGAACATTACCCAGGACATAACCCAAACAGACCCGCCAATTTCTGCTGGAGACCAATCTGAGTGTGAGCTTTTCCCGGTCCAAACACTTACCGCCTCGGCAACAGTAGGTGCGAGTGAAACCCTAGTTTGGTATGACGCTGCCACAGGGGGTAATGTGGTGGCAGACCCAACACTCAGCGCTGTGGGTAGTGTGACTTATTATGCCACGGCTGTAGACGATCTCAATGGCTGTGAAAGTATATTTAGGGAGCCAGTCACTTTGGAAATTATCGACGCTCCATCGGCCCCAGTTAGTGGAGGCGACATTACCGAGGTTGCTCAAGACCCAGTACAAACCATTACCGCCACCGCCACGGTGAATGCAGGAGACTTACTGACCTGGTTTGACACGGCAGTGGGCGGCAACGTCATTACCGATCCAAGTTTAAATACTCCTGGCACGGTAACTTATTATGCAGAGTCCTTTGACCCAACTGTTGGGTGTGATAGTCCGGTGCGTACTGCCGTGACTTTAACCCTGACGGCTACTTGTAATGATGGGATTAGAAATGGAGACGAAACCGGGATTGATTGTGGCGGAAGTTCTTGTTTGGAGTGCGCGCCTGAAACCATCCTACATGAGGGCTACTTTGAAACTGGCTGGGATGGCTGGATTGACGGGGGGGTTGATTGCGAGCGTGTTTTTGGTCCCGAAGCCTATGAAGGCGATTATTCCATCAGATTGCGCGCCGATACAGGTCTTGAAGCTTCGATGATTCTGGAAAATATTGACATCGATGCCTTTAATTGGGTGATCGTAGATTTTTATTTTTATACCAAAAACCTTTCTCACGGAGAGCGATTCATCCTCGAGTATACCGATGATCTTTTTTATTACACCGTAGCTGAGTTTGTTAAAGGCGAAGATTTTGACAATGAGCAATTTTATAACAAATCGGTATTGATGCTGCGTTACAATAACGAATTCAGTCAACATGCAAGTTGGCGCTTTAGGGCCATCACCAACAGTCAAAACGACCAAGTATTTATCGACCAGGTCACCATTACAGGGAACCCTGAAGCCGTATTTCTGTCGGGAGCAAGTGAGGTTTTTATGCCGCCATATTTATCTCTTGCCCCCAACCCGGCAAGGGACTACATCAGCATCAAAACTTCTTTGGAGGGTAATTTAGATTATACGATATACAATTTCCTAGGACAGGTCATTCACAAGGGCCCGTATAATGGTATTGAAATCCCGGTCTACGATTTATCCACGGGGCTGTACTTTTTAGAAATCAGTAACGGCGACCAAAAATCGCATAGAAAGTTTGTCAAGGAATAAATTATTCTCAAATGAAATGACAATGTTTTAAAAATATTTTGATGCAACTATCCTACGATTAAAACCTCACAAAATTGGTCAAACTTATGGAGTTTATGAGTTTTCAGTAACTTACCTCACTCGTTGTCGCAACTGTTATACTGATCGAAAGAGAAAAAGATAAATTCAACTATGAAAGAATTACTTAGAAATATTTTGATTGTGATTTTTATCGCCACGCATATTCTCTCAGCTCAAGACGACTGTCTTGAGCATATTGAAAAAGAGAACTATAATTATGTTGGGTATTTAGATTATTAGGGTCTTCCTCACGGTAGTGGCACAATAACTTTGTTCATGGATACACAAGAACAAATCCTCAAAGGAAAATTCGATCATGGCGAATTCAAAATGGGGATTCAAACAATTAATTTTAATAGTGGTAATAAACAAATTATTGAGTACGAGGATTATCAATTAGAGAAGAGAATTAAAGAAGAATACCTTTGGACAAATGGCGATAAAGAATTTACTGATTATGTCAATGGCATAAAAAATAAAATACTAGAAAAGCTTCTAAAGGTTTAAAACTGATTTCTGAGTCTTCAAATTTATTTGCACGCATGACAGATGGCAAAATTTACCAATTTCTCCAGACGATCCAGAAACAGTTCGGAATTGCGATCAAGCAATTCTCTAGTAGTTTCCTCGTCACCAACATTGAAAGCAGATATCTTTAGCTCACTTAAAGATTTGTATGGTATTTTTTAATAAATTAACAACATAACCATAAATCAACCGGATATGAAAAAAATTTTAATGTTAATTGTTGTTTTGTTTACTACAACAGTATTTTCACAAAACATTGTTCATGTACAGTATAGACATGTTCCTTCTGAAAATGTAGCTGAATTTGAGGCTTTAGAAACACAGCATTGGTCAAAAGTCAAAAGAAAGGCTATTGAAAATGGAAATATGTTGGCTTCTGCATTTTTTAGAATTTTTGGAAGGACAGATGATGAAACAAAACCAACACATGCTTTTGTCTTGGTGTTCAAAAATTTTGAGCAATATGAAAATCAAATGAAGATTTGGAGTACTGCTGAACAAGTTTTAGGCTTTGATCCTTCATTAGCAAATACAGATGGCTTGTCAAAAACTCTATACAATGACACCTATAAATCAATTGCAGAGCTGCCAATGGGAGAATTTAAGTATGCTGTTTGGAATCTAGCCAAGCCAGCAGATTTTAACGGTTTTGTTAATGAAAATATTAATCTTTGGATGCCCTATTTTAAAAAGAATTTAGGTAAGGAAGGTGCAAGAACAGGATGGGGTATCTTAGCACGATTACATCCAAAAGGTGTTGATGAATCAACCATAACCACATATGATCACTACAAAGATTTGTCAAGTGCTCTGAAATCATTATCTCCAATGGATTATGTGTCAAACAAAGAGATAAACGAAATTTTATCAAAATCTAAAATGAGTAAATATGACCCTGATGGATTTCGATACACAAATATTTGGGAGCTGATAGAAATTATGGGAACCCCTCAATGATTATTTCTATTCTATTAAAAGCTAGTTAAAAATAAAACCGTTATACTTCTAAAGTATAGCGGTTTTATTATTGGACTCTATTCCAAAGTTTATTGCCGCCAGACTGTTTAAGCATCATATTGTTTGGGTCTACCAAGTAGTTACCATTGTTCATCTCAGATAGAATTCTCTTATCTTTTTCTACTCTGAGATTCCCCATCAGTGACTTTACTTGACTCTAGTGATGTTTGATGAGTTATTTTTTTAACAATAAATAACTTCAATCAAGTACTTTTAAAGATTATATTGAGAGTGGTGAAGATGAACTAAATACTTAGTCTTTAGCCCAATCTAAACCAGAATCATCTATAAATTCACATGTAGCCCATTTTATACTAAATTCTTCTGTAAACTTTTCAATTCTTTCATAAACATCCCATACTTCAGCGCTACCATCACAATCTTCTCCATATTCGATAAGTTCTTTATCTGTGCCTTCAAATTCAAATTTGGCAATTCCTTCATCGTAATCGTAGTCAAAAATTGAATTAGCAATACAGTCTTCAGCATAACCACTAGAAAAAAAATCTTCACAATAAATGTATTCGAAATCATCTTCATCAACTCCGTCAGTTTCAAAATCTGGATCTACATATTTCAAATTTTGATTTGGTTCAGAAAAAATTTTTATTTTCATTTTAAATATATTTTTATAAATCTAAAATTAGAAATAATATTTTGATTTATGTAATTCCGTCTTTTATTATTTCTTTCAAAGAGTTATTCCAAAGGCTCTACAAGCATAATTATCATTAATATTACATGGAATAAAAAACAAAACTATTTGAAATATGAAAAAACTTTCAAAAGCTGAAAAAAAACTCAGAAAAGAAAAGGCAATTGAATTAATGCAAAAAAAGAAATTCAAAGAATTAGAAGATTTTATTAAAAATAGTTCTCCCTGGGATTTTTTAGGAGTTAGTATTGAAGAATGGAATGATTTAAAAAATGAATTTGAGCAATAAAAAGTAATTTTATCGACATGGAAGGAGTAATAGTTTATTTTGAAGAAGAGTTTAAATCAATACAAAAATCTCAACAACTCCCTCCTAAACGTTGATTTTGAGGAAAATCAACCAATTATTAATATTTCTGTTACACCAATATACTAAAAGATTGAGATATTTCATTTTGAATAAAGAAAAAGAGATCGTCAATTAAAAACAAAATAAAATGAGTTTCAGTCATAGTTTGGATATAGGGGAGATTACGTTATTTATATCATTTAAAAAATGAAAATATTTACATCATGAAACTTAAAAACATAAAAACATTTACTGTAGTATTTGCAGTTATTATAGTTGTATTAAATATATATTTTGCATTTAACTTTTATTCCATAGACAACAATGCTGGTGTATTTGGAGATGCTTGGGGTTTTTCAAATTCAATTTTTTCTTTTTTATCGATTATTCTTATACTAATCACAATTTCCTCTCAAAAAGCTGATACTGATAAGCAATTTAAATTAAGTGAAGAACAAGGAATTAAAGATTCAGTCCTTAGATTAATATCAACTCATTCAGAATTGACAAAAGAATTGAAATCAACAATAAATAATAAGGAAATCTATGGCAGATCTATTTTTAAATCAAATTATGAAATAGCTCAATCATTAGAGCTAGATAAAATAATAGACCATTTTAAAAGAGAAATGTTTATGGATTTAAACCACTACTATTTTAGTTTATATAGAATTTTAAAAACAATCGATGCTTTGGATCCTGATGAAGAATCTAAATCAAATAAAATATCAAAAAAAGATACTTATATATTGTCTAAACTTTTTAGATCTCAACTCAGCATTTATGAATTGTATTGGTTGCAAATTTATTTATTGTTTTACAAAACAGTTTTTGGAGAAAAAGATAATAGGTTGGATAATTTCATAGAACAATATTCATTGTTTAAAAATTTAAAATTTATTGAGCCTGACATCAAGAATATAAAAATTCATATTATAAAAAACAATATATTAGACGATGGTGCATATGAGCCTATAAAACCAAAGAAAAATAATTAATTCTAGCATATTTTATAAAAAAACCGACATCTTAAAAAAAATTTGGGTTTTTAATCAAAAAAGTGGAGGTTGAATCTTGTAGAATTTCGCTCATTAAATTGAGGTTACTGCTGCAACTTTGAATAATAAGGGGAGCCATATTAGACAGGAGGTCATTTTTGACCTCCTTTTTATTTTTATTCTTCTGTAAAACCTTACAGACCAACATAATAGACTTGATTTCGGGAGTAAAAACATGGTTGCATCTTTCAAAATTGAAATCTTCGAACTTTTCTTTGAAGATGCAGCCAAGAATCTTTTTTTTGGTCTTTCCATCCGCTTTATCCCAAAACTGGCTTAAGTTTTCAATCATTGGAAGTGTATTACTCAGATATTCCTTAAAAGGACTCTTGGTAGACTTCAACCGATCCAACTTAATCTGTTTCTGACTTAATTCAGATTCGATTCTACTCTTCATTTCGTTGAAATCAGAGGAGGTGATGTCTCCATCAAGAAAAGAGTTCTGAAGATTCAACTGACGTGTTGTACAGGTCTCTATTTCCAACTTAGTCTTCTTGATTTCTGATATACGTGAAACATCATCTCAATCGATTAGTGATTCAAGTTGAGATTTATAGACTTTCACCATTCCAACGGTAAGAACCAACCCTTAGATTCAATATAAATTCCATTTGGTAATTTAAAATCAGGTTTATATCTATGATGTGTTTCTGGAGTTGTGTATTCGATATTAAAACCATAATTTTGAAACTATACAAATCATTCAGATGAAATATTCTTACAAACTGATCTTTGATCAAAATGATCTGCAAAAGAGTGAAAGTGTTCAACAAATGAGAACTACCATTCAAAATAAACTTTCGCTAGAATACTACAATGAAATTGAAATTGACTTATCCTTACCTACAGAAGAAATAATTTCTCACATCAACAAAGAAGCTGTAAAAGAGGAAAAAGTGAAAATCGATGTTAAAGGAAATGAAAAAACTTACTGGGGCTTAATTGATTGGCTTGAAGCAGTTCTCATTGAATTTGAATTAGAAGATATATCCTCCGAACTGGACAAGAGAATGTTAAATGGTAATGAGTATATATCGCAGTACGTTGTCTTGAAATTAATTATTGAAGAGCTCGAACTTGAAGTTGATTACTCTACGAGTGATTTTTGTCAAGTGTAACAAACTGATGTAAAGAAAAGTTTGATTAAATCATTTAGACCTTTTGTTGACGTTACAAACAAAAGGCAGATAGAGAATATTGAGAGTAATTGGAAATTAATTTCTGGTGGCCTATGTAATCACAATCAAAGCGATCATATTAATCTTTATGGAATAATCCATATGATCCGTCAAATTGACGACTTTTCTTTCTTTCCAATAACAACTAGTGTTTTCGAAATTTGCATCCAACAAGAGATTGATCTCTCAGAATTTTTGATAGATGGCCAGGTTGGTTGCCGACTAGACAAGGCTGGTAGACAAAAAATTAATAGACTTTTAAATAAGAAGCAAGCCAGAAATGATTACATTCAAATTGAGCATTTGAATGGCGGAGTGAAAACAATTGCTAAAAAACTTATTACTGCTGATTGTAAAGACTGGAAGAGTTTACAGAAAATCCACTTTGAAAACACACTTTGTTGTTGTAAGCTCAGGCATGCTGATAATCATATAAATCACAAAACTGATTTATTAAAGATAGATATCAAATAGAGCCCCGTTCTTTATTTGACTGCCAAATGTTTCATGTAAATTGTAAGTAAGTTTTGGGCAATCTTTGCTTAGAATTGAAAAGTATATCTACCGGATAAAGTAACTTAATAACCCGTTTTTAATTTTCACATAGTCTATTTTTCTGTTTCTGTAACAGCCGTCATCCTTGATTACTGCATTCAACTTATCCATTATTGGCAGGGATTATTTGAATTATTCTAACCACTCTAAATACTGATAATTCTAGATGACTGCACCAATCCTTAGTTTAACGCTCAGTACGGAACTATTCTTCTTTTTATAAAAAATGCTTAGGCTTTGGAATGACATTAAAACCAGAAATGGTATAAGTATCTTCTTTCCATTCTTCGTTTAGCTCAGCCAAAATAATTTGGGTGTTGAATTTTAGATTCAAATACAGATCTTCAGGTGCACCAGACTCAATGTCTGCAACTGTGAATTGATTAAATAAATTAATAGCATTTCTAATGGATTTGTTTATCCAATTTTCAATTTCAATTCTTGAATATTCAGCTTTATTGAAGAAATCTAGATTATGAAATGAACTTAAAAAATCTACTTTGAAATTTGCATCGACATAGGAATCAGCATAAACCCTGATGATCTCTTGTCCATTTGGGTCGTAATTCGGATCATCTGAGTCTTTTTGATTTGGTCTATCACACCCATATCCCTCACTCTCTATCCAATCAGCTAATGTCACTGAAACTTTGCATTCAAAGAAATAATCTTCCTTGATTTCATATGCTATTGTGCCATATTCTGGTGAGTCTTCGTTTTGCCAATTTTCGGAAAAGAGGAATTTGAATAAATCTATAACTTCTATGTTCATTATGTGGTCGTTTGAAGTTGAGAATGCAATTGTAAAAAATATTCAGAATTGAACTTTACCCCATTTATGCAGATGTTTAGTGCTTCGGTAATTTGATGGCGTCCAACTTTATTTTGTTACAAAGTCTTGAATTAAAAATCAGAGAGTTGATTGAAAAATACAATCCAAAGAATATCGAAGTACTTCTTTCAGCTTGGCGTCACGTCTAATTCTCTGCCTCCTATGAAACTTTCTTAGACACGAAGATAAGGTTTATCTCCTCTAAAGTTAATCCAGATAATCTTTTATTAATATAAACCAATGGTTTTGCAAAGAAAGCTAAAAAGCAGGATTAAAAGAATTTCGCATAAGAATTGTTTTAAGATGTAGCCCAAGGGTTATAATCTTCCTTATCCATTTTCCCACGAGGGGCATGTTTTCGAGCGAAGTTTTTATTTTTAAAAATCTTTTCTTTAAATTTTTCAAACGGCATTGGTGTATCCAGTTCCCAACGATCTACTGCTGCCATAAGTTTGTAACTATTATTAATCATGGTATCGGTCCAAGTACTCGGATTTTCAGGATCTATGCCTTTAATTATAGTTAATCGAGCTTCTATTTCATACTTTCTTTTTTGCTTATCCTCTTTAATTTCTCTTAAAATATCGAGTGCGATCGCAGTATACTCAGTAACCTGATTTGATTGAGCTGCTTTTATTTCTCTTTCGCAAAATTCCAAAGCAGATTCATCAGTTGTAGAACCATGTGAACTAATTGGTGAAATACCTAATCTGCAGCGTTTTCTGTTTAGTTTGGATGTGTGTTCTTCACTCCAACCATCATCTTCGAGATATCTGGATTCATGTTCTTCAGAGAACAATTCTTGGTGCAAATGTTTAGCGCTTTCGTAATATAAAAGTGGGTTCATTTTTATGTGTTACCTTGAAAAATATATATTGCAAGTTAGCGAAATAGCGCTATAATTGAGTGCTTTTCACAGAGAAATACCTTTTGTTATGTCGGTTCTGGTATTGATATGTGTATCGGTTTTTTTATTTTTTTCTCAATAAGAAACTTATTCTTAATTACAATAATACTGGTCTGCTTTCAGTCAAAAATAAACGCACAAACTATTTTTGAAATTGATGGAAGACAAAGTATATTGATGACCGGCAAAGGACCAGGTCAAGATGCCACCATTAATCCATTTCAAGGGAAAGATTGTTATGCGATTATTAAAAACCTAGGAAAGTAATTATTTTCAGTTAGGATTCAAGAAAAAGGGCTAATTATTGAAACCATTCAAATTAAGCCCAAAAAGAAAAAAAAGATCAAGCTCTTATCTCATCAAGAACTTTATCTTGACGGCGAAACAAAATACTGGGCGAAGGCAAATGCTCTATTTCTGTTAGTTCACCCACCTATAATCCTCTTAAGTAAGATAAACTCACACTTAAACCTGAATGGCTTATTTTGTCCCCAATCACCTGTTGATAAGGCAGTTAATAAGTCGTGCAAAAAGCTCATATGTTAATTTTTCTTTATTTCTTAACTTTCGTTAAACCAATTAATTAATAAATTATGAAAAATTTAATTCTATCGATTAGTTTTGTTTTCTTCAGTTTCATTGCGTCCGCTCAAGATTCTGCAGATTACAAATTTACCATTATGGGTGACGCTGGAGCTTTCTTTGTTTCTGGAGATGGTTACAGCGGGGGCGCTTTAGATGTAATGGGCTTTTACAGTATTACAGAAAAAATCCAAGCGGGTGCAAGTTTAGGATTCGGATTTGGAGATTTAGAGTATGATGCTGCAATTTCAGCTATTGCTCGTTACTTCGTGACAGATGCAATTTTTGCATATGGAGAATATGCATTAACGGATACCGCAGGGGAAGGGTTAACTGCAGGGGCAGGATATCGGTTTAAATTTGGTGACCGCATTGAATTTAACCCTACAGCCGTTTATGGATTAGATGCAGAGGAATTAGGTGTTATTATGGGATTTGCCTTTAGATTTTAAGGGTAAAGTTTATGTGTTTCGTTTTTGAAAGACCTTTCTCAATGAGAGGTCTTTTTTATTAATTAAACCATTGGCATATCTTCCTATGTAAGTTCAGCAACTTCTAACCCTCTTAAGTAAGTTAAACTAACATTTAAACTTGAGTGTCCCATAGCCTTTTGAAGTTTGGTAAGTGAGCCTGTTCTTTTAAAGATTTCTATCGCTCCAGAGTGGCGAATAGAATTGATAGTGGATCACCCGAGGGCCCGCCTCCCTCCCTTCAATGGTGGGGTATCCCCCCCTTAAAAACGCCTTTTTTAGGTATCTGACCAGAGGACTCAGAGTCGAGAGAAAAATATTTCCCGAAAAATAGGGGATGAGGGGGTAACGCTCTAAAAGTAAAAAAGAAATTTTGCCAGATTTTACCAGAATTTCGACTTTTTATACCTATCGTAGTTTGTCAAGAATCCCAACCATAGCTAAGGTGTCTAACTTATTGGTCTCAAATTGCTAAAAAAGCGATTGATGACGGAAAAATGAGCTCTTGGATTATGCTCAAAGAAGTATCTGTTCCTGGTGTTCATCGGTACCTATTTGCCAACTATTATGAAGATCTTACTCAGCTTACACAAGGCGCTACTATATGGAACCCTGAGGTAATAGGAATGAATATTGCAGATATTGAGACTAATTCAATAAAAACAATAATAAATGTCGAATACTATAAAGCTGAAGCCGCGTTGGGTGAATCAGCCAAGTACGCCATTATCAATTACTTCACTCCTATCAACCTTGAAGGATTCGTAACAGAAGAACTTCAATTATGGAAGCCATGGTTTGAGAATAATATGAAAAATAAAAGGATTAAACAGAAAAATTGGGCGGTTGGAACCAAAATATATCCAAGTGGTAATCATTCTGGAAGTTATGCTATCACAAGAGACGGATTCGATAATTTATCAGATGCAATGGAAGCCTTAAGCTACCAACCTATATCCAATAGCATCTACAGTTCAATCATGAAAAAATCAAAAATGAATGAATATGTTCCCAATGGATTCGATAAAAGGGTAATCTATGAACTTATTAAAAGAGTTGATTGATCAAAAAATTGTACTTAATTCACTAAAAGAAGAAGTTGTGCTGCAACTTTGATTTATAGGGGGAGCAACAGCCTTACAGAAATGTAGGGCTTTTTTTATTTGAACAGTCAGCGGTCTGATAGTAATCAAAACTGCCTAAAGACCCCGAAAAACGCTGGTTTTGAGACCAGACGTTTTTCTCAATGTTCTCCACACCATCTTCGCAAGTCTGGAGATGAATCAATCTATAAAGAACTTGGAGGGGCTAAAAAGGAAAAAACAAGTCAGTTAATTAGAGAGTATTTAGAGGATTATGATTACAATGAACAAGGCATAATGAAGTATGATAAAATAAGTGATGTTTTAAAATGTATGAATAAAAAAGACCCGGAGTTAAGAAATGTAGACAATAGATAATGAGTCATTCATTTCAATTTTCTCATTTTTTATTGGATTAAGAAATAATTTATCTTTAACAATGTATCCGATGAAATTTTGATTACGTTTCAATGAGAGAAAAATCAGATCGTATACACTCAATTCTAAATCTTTATTAGTTAAGTCGTAGTCACTTATCGGACTAACATTAATTTTTTTACCGGTATCAGAAAATAACTCTTCAAATATGCTCCAAAGCTCTTGATTATCTGCAATTTGAGTTATTATCAAAGAAGAAAGAGAATCGCTTACAATTAATTCATTGAATTTGTTGTCCATAATCAAATCCTTTTTAGAGCCATCTGTTAATTTAAGAATAACTCTAATATCGTTAAGTCCTTCAGAATTCAATAAATTTGTAACATAAGCATTCACTAGTAGTGCATTGGCGTCTGACTTTTGTGCGGAGAAGATGTCATCGTACCCCAAAATTAAAATAACATCAAATTGATATTTTAGGATAAGATCTTTAATAATCTCTTCTTTATTCTCTGTATATCGTATAAATTCAGTTTCACTAATAAAATCCTTTATACTTGGTTCACTTTTGATATAATTACAATTATACAAATATGTCAATTTTGCTCCTTCACCCAAAAACGGAGTTGCATTATTTATTATTTGTTCCCCCAGGGATGACCATCCAATAACAAGAATGGATAAATTTTCCTTCTTAACATTTGACTGATCTTCAATTATTAATTTGTTTAAAGAATTATTTAAATTGTCCATAATTGAAAACTCAAGTTTTAAGTTATCGTCTTCCGCAATGACAATTAATTGATCCTCCAGCTCTATTATGTAATCTTTAGCGGGATTTAGAAGTAATTCTTTATCATTTCGCCTAACACCAATTAAGGTAACTGAGGTAAGCATTAACATCGTTTGTTTATATGTCTTTCCCACAAAATTATTGGCAGGATAGAAATAAATTTCATCTCCATCATAATCTAAAAAGTCGAGGATCACTGACGATATATGCCTATTTCGTAATGCTTGTGAAGTAATGTTTGCAATAATCTTATTCTTCTCAATTGCATAAATTTGCTTCTTAAAAATTTCATTTAACAAACTGATATTTTCATTACTCCTTGTCTGTATAATTATCGGAATCGTATTTCTACCTAAACTCATTCTTACAGCCATTATGACTGTCTCTAAACTAAAATTTGAACTGGAAAAATCGTCTAATATGATTACCACTTTAGACTTTTTCATATTTGTTCTTCTTAATTCTGCGACACTATTTAGATTCCCTGACCGAGTGATAATCCTCAGATTTTTTTGATCTGGAAATTCCAAATCAATTTTATTACGCATTTCAGTATTATTCATATTACTGTAGCATACAATAGTAGGTTTTAATTGATTCTCGTTGGCATTTCTGATTTCCTCAAAAATTGTGAATATTGTTGAATTCCAACCTAAAATCAAGTAATGCCCTTCATCAATAACAATTGAATGCCCCTTCTTAAAGTTATCAATAAACTCTTTAATTTTGGCAGCTAAAAATCCTATTACAGTCCCTGAAAAAGCAACATTAAATACCCAGTAGATCAAGTCCACAATCCTCTGGTTCAAGTTGTCACTTGAACCATCAATTTCTAAAAGTCTTTGGAATCTTTGCCACCATAAGTTGATTAAACTTCCATCTTCTCCTAAACCAAGACTAAATTCAAGTGCTAAAATGATTATGGAAAATACTGCACTAGCTAATAAAAGGAAATAAATAAAATTGGATTTATAGGCAATAAAATTTTCAAAATAATATCTAAACTTTAATCTCATTGTATAATTTCAATTAAAAGCAATTTTTTTCGAAATTCATTTCGAAAAAAATAATTGATGATAACAATATTGTGGATGAATTTTAGAGAATGTATTTCTTTAGGTTATAGTTTTCCAATAATCTTACCGGTAATCTTGCCAATTATTCTGTTTTTAACTCTCACAAGCGCCTTCCCATTTTTTAAAGCGTTAACATCACCCATAACTTTTGCAGATAGGTAAAGGCCTCGCCTAAATTTAGAAATAAACCCCATATTTATTTTTTAATACTCTTCAGCTGATTCGATCTCTCCACGCGAAAATTCCCATTGACTTTTTAGACAGTTTTCTGGGATGAATCCTCAGTAGTTATAAATTATATTTCTTAATTAACTCTTTCCTTGAGGCTTGGTCTTCTTCAAAAGAATAGAGATCATGATCGTATGTATCCTTTTTATTTGTGGAGCCGACTAGTTTGCATTTAGGTTTTAATGAATTCACCAAAACGTTCAGGCTTTGAGCATCATCCACAAAATAAGGTACCATTAATAACACTAGTGAATTATACTCTTCAACGGATTGATTATAATAATCGTTTTCGTCATTTCGTCCAACAGCTGTACATTGTCCATAAATAGATGGGACATATTCAACAAAGGACCTAAAGGCAATTTCCTTTTCCCCTGAATTCAAAAAATATGCGATTTCTGCCTTTAAAATTTTCTCTTCATCCGAGCTGCTACTAGATATTTCTCGAGCCTCTTGAAATTTATATTGTGTAAGACAATCTTCCACTGAAACACAACCAACTGATTTTAAGTAGAGTGCCTGACCAATAAAACCAATTATATTAACCAAAGCAGGAATTACAAGGAAAACTATAAATAAGACCCTTCTTTTTTTGGCAATAACCCAATTGAATATGGCTTTTAATCGGCTTTCCTTTTTTAGTGCTGATGTTTTCGCATGAATCTGGATTTTACCATCCAAATAAATTTCAAATTCATCTTTATCTAAGCCTTCAGATAATGCTTTATTTACCAGCACCTCTCGCTCTCTTGAGGTTACTTTCCCGTCTACTAACGTGGACTCAATTAAAATATTAAGTGATTCGGATATCTTCATTTATTTAATTATTATGTTTATTTTGAAGTATTTAATTCTCCCTTAAATAATTTTCTTCCTGAAGAAAACAATCTAATTAACCATGGAGACTCATCATGTTTATACTTTGCGAGCAAACGACTATTTCCCTCTATTTCAGTTTTTGCCTCTAATTCTTTTACCTTTATTTGATATTCATTAGCCATTCTTTTTTCTTCTCTTTCAAATTCTTTATCCTGCCGAACAAGTTCGATCTCATTATTATACTCTATTAATTTTTGATCCCAGTTTCTCTTTCCTTTTGGATCTAATTTTGAAATATACTTTTTATATTCATCCTGGGCCTCCTTATAACAACTTGATTGAGGATCAATTAGGGAGAAATAATGCATTGCCTCTGGGTTAAATCCAGAGCCGCTTGAATCGTTAAATGCTCCAAGTTCAGATTTCATTTTACTCAATAGTCCTTGACATTCTGAATCCAAAGAAAGTTGAAAGTACTCTGATTTCTTTTGTTGAATTAATTTATTGCATTCCGTTGATTCCCTTGGAATAGATTTTAAAATTGAAAATGCAGATTCAAAGTTTCTCATTGATGCTTCTGCGTCGGCTTCAGCAATAATTATAGAACAATTCTCGTTAAAAAAATTAAAAATTTTAAGTTCTGCTTGTTTTAAAAAATTAATAAAATCTTGATTTTTAAAATCCAAGTTCCTGAAGCCATTTTGAAGGGCTAATTCTTTTGAGGAACCAACACCTTTGAATTGAGAAGAATACGAGTTAAAAATTGTTTCAGTCATCACATCGACAACAAACAGATTAACTTCGAAGGTTAGAAGATATTTCTGTGGAGCTGTAGAGGTTAGGTTAGATGAGGTAATATTTAAGGAAGGGCCAATAATAAATCGAGGGCTCCCTCCTTCGCCTCCATAACCTACCGTTGTAATTCCGATATTCAACCGATCCTTCAAAAATCTATACAACGAAGGGCTTAAGTCCTCATACGACGGAATAAATGGGGTCAATTTAATTGAAACACTTGGCAGACTATCTATTATATCCACAACAGAAGTGCTTGTTCCTGAAGTATTTTTAGTCGATTCAAATACTTTTGATTGAGAAGTGCGATCTTTTTTTAACTCATTATTATTTTCTTGTTTATTGCCACAAGACCAAAAGAAAATTAAAAAGACTAAACCTATATTGCTAATTTTCATAGAATATTTATTTTATTTGAATAAAAGCATCTCCCAGACTTTGGGTTTTATTAACTACATCTAAACTACACCCATTTCGTAATCCTTTTCTTAACTCACGTGCAAAATCATAGGCGGTATAAGAATTGTTATTTTCGTCTTGAGTATATATTCGGACATTTGTAAAAAGTAATTCTGTAGAGGTATTTTTTACCATTTTATAAGTAGAATTAATAGTGTTTTCTTTCATCCAATCAATTATCTTTTCAGTTATCTCATCACCGCCACAATCATCCTCAAGCGAAATAGCTGAACTATTCAGCACCGCCACTCTTAAAGTGATTTCTGATCCATTAGCTAAGACGTCCATGAAATGACTTGTTATTCCATTTTTAATTTCGCTGAAATTTTCTGTGAAATCATTTTTAAAAAGGGTTTGTATATCGTTGTCTTTAGATTCAATACCAGCATTAGTTCGAGTCAATGCAGTAACGGTTTTACTAGTAAATACATCAATACATTTTACAATGTATGTGACAACTTTGTTTGGATTTCTTGAACTCGGATCTTGTTTCAATTCATAATCAAGTTCAATTATGTAATCAGGCCTAGTAGTGCTCATCAATTCTGCTCTAAGATCTCGTGCAACACCCTCTGCCTCATCCATCGCATTATTGTTCTCAATTAATTTAAGAGCCTGTTCCATATTCTCAAGATTAAATCCATATTTTGAAAACTCTCCTTCAATTGCAGCAATAACAAACTTTAACCGAGAATCCTTTATATAGGATTTTGAATAATCTCTTTTATAGTTAGTAACCCCTTGAGTTATTTCTTCATCGAGACACCCCATTCTTTTTAACATGGCATCGGACGGTACTACCATTATCGTCGGTAAGCTTTGAGTTATTGCGTTCGACTCTTTCTTGCTTAATTTTGATTCTTGCAAAGTTGGCAATAGATTACTTGATGTTTGTTTCTCACCGGAATTACATGAAATAACAAGGAGAACGCTCAAAACAAAAAATAAATTTTTCATAAAAATTGATTTTAATTAAATGAAATAAAGAGTTAAAGTTACAATTAAATAAAACAACTAATTGTATTTTTTATAATTCAAAAGTTGAAGGTTGGTGAAAGACCAATATTTTCTACCTTAAACTTGACAAAACAATGTAAAATACATGAAACACTTGTTATATAAACAGAACCACATCGAATCTAATAATAAACCTCCACCCCAAACAAAAATTCTTTATCTTCTCTCTTTATGGGTACGTATGGAGTTGAATGGTAACGGTAGCGATTGGTGAGGTAAATACCAAAACTATCTAAGTTGTAATAGATTCGAGGCTCAATAAAAAATCGGAAATCATCGAGATTATTTATCTTGAGCTGATAATAATTGCTTGTGCTAAGGACAAATTTTTGATATAAATTAAAATTAGAAAAACAAAGGAGAAAATCATTGAATACTGGCAGTTTCATCAAGAATATTTTCAACGGTATTTTTAAAAAATAATTTGATTTTCATAACCCTAAACCATAGGCATATCCTCTTCTTTAAGTTCTGCCATTTCTAATCCTCTAAAGTAAGTTAAACTAACATTTAAACTTGAGTGTCCCATAGCCTTTTGAAGTTTGGCAAGAGAGCGCGCTGGCGCAATGGCATCAAAGATAAAACCGTTAAACTGTTATGTTTAGCGGTTTTTATTTGACCCAGAAGTACATGGGCTTTTTCAATCTACCATTTATTTGCTCAAGACTTTTTTCCTTTTTAATTTAGTAAACAAAAAGCGAAATGATTGCAAGAACGAATTTAGAGGACCGCTTAAAAAAGCATCGGTCACGCGAAATTTCTGAGTCCGATCTTTTGGCCGAAATCAAAAATATTTTTGATCACAACGACCGCAAAGACGCATCTATCATAAGTCAACTCCAGTCTTCAAGTGGGCGTAATCATAACGCTTTGAATCTTGATTTATTAGACACTGATCGTATTTTTCACGTGGACCACATTAAGGCCATTTGCATTGATTATCGACTCCGTTTTTTGGATAGCAAGCTATTCAAAGGGTCCATTCCATACGAAGCAGCAATAAAAATTAAAGAACTTGAAAAAGAGCACAAAACGGTGATTGAAGGGTTTAAAATCATGGCACCGAGTAAGCTCTTTAAGCTAGAAAATGAAGATGACCCCTTATTGTTTGCCCCTATTGGCAATGGCTACTATTATTTGATTCATAAATGGGGTAATGATTTAAGCCCATATCGCAAACTTGCCGTTCTTCCGTTTAAGAGCTTCGAAAACTTGATGATCTTGACGGCCTTGGTTAGTTTCTTTGCTTCATTTTTAATACCAAAAGGCTTGTTAAGTATTGAAACCACCGGGGTACAGTTTTTACTGACTTTCTTATTTATGTTTAAGTCTGTCGCGGCCGTTGTATTGTACTATAGCTTTGCTGCGGGTAAAAACTTCAACAGCGTTATTTGGGACAGCAAGTATTCGAATGCCTGAGGCACCAGCTAAGTTGTCTGAGCTCATACCACTCAAAGTTCGCTTGAACAGCTTAGACCGCCAGGACTCATGCCATTCTATACATTTTTGGCCTATCATACAGGCTTTATAGCCTTCTTCCAATATTCCAAAAATAAACTCTCACAATCTAGATGAAAGAATTAGTTATCAATTTTTTGTTTATTTTTAATGAAATTGCGGGAATATTCTTCAATTAATGCAGAATGGAAATAATCTAATGTTTCATGGAGATATGACAATAAATATAAGGTTTTTTTAAGGCAACTCTACCGCCAACTGTATCAGCCCGGTTCTTGTTTGCACTTATTCTTAAGTCAAATGTACCGTCACTTTTTTTCCTGCCAAAAAAGGAATTAATACTCGCCATAATTGTGTTTTATTAAAAATAGAAAAGTATCTCTAAATAGCCAAAGAATTTCATCCTGTATTATCCAGTGAGCATATCAGCAATAAAAATTAACATAACCGAAAGGCTCTTTATTGGGACTAGGATATAGTCAAATTCACTTTTGAAAAGACATAAAACATTTCACTAGCGATTTGCATGGATCGCTCATCGTATTTTGACGCTTCTTCTGGGGTATCATCAAAGGCCTTGGGATCTTCATAGCGGACCGCAATTCTTTGTTCTGTCCCAGGAATAAATGGACAGTTTTCATCTGCATGAGAACAAGTCATCACTGCAGCAAATTGTTCCGCTTTGTTCACCGGATCATCAAAAAGTTTAGAAAATGCTTTAATCGGGTCATGATCCTTTGAATGAGACACCAGATAAATTGGATTGCTCTCCCCCTCTACCTGTGCTACCACGTCAAAACCAGATCTTTTAATCGAGGCAACGGCGCGCTCGTTAAATGCCGTCACCTCTACCCCTCCAGAGTAACATTTTGCCGGAATATCAAAATAATCCGCCGCCGTTTGGGCCCAAATCTGTGAGAATTGACTTCTTCTCGAATTGTGCGTACAGATAAAATTTAGGTTGATTTCTTTCCCCTGGTCAATTTTGGATTGAATATAATCGTTCAGCGGCTTGAGCACTGCTAAACGGTCTTCAGGAATATTTAAATGTCGTGCATGAGCAACCGTAGGCTCAAGTGCAGCAGTCAAATTTGTGTGTGGCGTATTCATGATTTAATGATTCCAAAAAAAATTAGCAACAACCTGAACCAGGAGTACAAGCATTTTCCTTAACCTGAAGTGTAGACAGTCTTACTCTGGGCTTTTGCTCCGGAATGCCGCACTTATCTTTGGCCAAACAATCTGTTTGGGTACTTGTCAAAATGAACACCCCGTTGTCAAATTCCAATCCGTACTTTCCAATGGTATCTCCTTGATACTCGACTTCGATGGGGAGGTTTTTCATGCCCAATTTCTGCTCAGACAATTCGATGATCGAACGCAGTTTCTGTGCGCTTAACCGGTGGTCGTAATCTGTGGCTGTGAACAATTGAAAATTCACTACAGATTCTTTTCGTTCGGTACCCCCGCAATCAATAAAATGTTTTTCGATAGTGCCTACTTCGGTAACATGAAAATGAGCTGGTACGCGGGTTCCGTCAGGCTGGGTAAATATTACCTCATCGACCTGAGACAATGCTGATTTGATTTCTGATAAATTCATTTCCTTTTTTGTTTTTTGATATAGCTAGATAATTCTATGAATTTTAACAACAATCCTCGGATGAAGCCAGCTCAAGCTGATTAAAAATTTCATTAAACTGGCCTTTGATTTCTGCCCAGCGATTTTTATTTATGCAATAGTTCACTCGGGAGCCTTCAATCGTCCCTTGGATAATACCTATATCCTTTAATTCTCTAAGATGCTGACTGATCGTAGCTTGCGCTAGGCCTAACTCCTGCACTAGATCTCCGTTAATACAGGTATCGCTTCGCAGTAGATATTGAATTATTGCGACTCGCGCCGGGTGGGCAAACGCTTTTGCTGCCAAGGCTATTTCATTTTGTGCTTCTGTGAACAAATCTGTTTTAGTGACGCCCATAAATCGTATTATTACATTGCAATATTACGATAATAAAAAGGATAATCATCATACGATCAAAAAATATTTGCTTAAAAAACTATTGGCAAATTCCTTCGTAGAGCATGACCATCGACAAAAGTATGTACGCGATGGCGGGCAAAATATCAGAAATATTGTCTTTAATTTTTATCCGTACCATAATCGCAACAAGCATCATGGCCATGATAAAAAGTGCACTTAGCATCAGTACGAAATCACTTTTAAATCCTACGAGCACGCCAATTCCCGCGATCAATTGTGCCCCTCCGATTAGTTGACGTTTATCGGCCAATCCCCATCGGTCAAATTCGCGAATCATACGATTTGAAATAAAAGAATTGATGCCGTAAACGATAAAAGATAATCCGGTAAAAATGCTGATTACATCTATAGCGCCCATGAATTAAAGGAGCTCAAAATGAAATGCTGCGATAAACAAGGATATTAAAAGAAGAATTAAAGACGGCATGCGCTGTTTGAGCGGATTTTTGACCCTCAGATGAGTCAATTGAGCGCCCAACATAAATACTGCCATGCCCAAGGCAGCAAAAAGCGTTACGCCGTCATAGAAAACCCCCATAATGAGGAGTGCCGATAGCGATATTTTAGCGGCGCCAACAAAATTTCTGAATAAGTCCGAATAACCAAACTGACTAAATTCGCTCAGCACATTATGGTATCTGAAGATCCACACGTAGTATACTGAAATGGCCAAGGCGATCTGAAAAATTAGAGAGATGTGTTCCATATTGTTATTTTGTTTCAAGTTACAACTAATGTCAATTCAAATAAGCTTGGATGCAGAAATATTCTGAAAATATAAAATCATACGCCCATTTGATTCCCGATTCTTTAATTTACTTCTTAGGATAAGAACACGTATCTTTCAGAATTGATAGTCGCACACATGAAGTCCGTTCGTAATCTCATCGTCATTATTATTCTTTTTTTGGGGTGCCATGATAATACCTTTGAAAAGGCTATTGAAACAGAAGATTCGTTTAATACCTCAATCCTTGAAATAGCAGAGCAAGGGACCTTTTCTGTAGGAGGTACTGTCAAAAAAAGTCCAGGGGCTTTTGACCCGATTCTAAGTGGTGCATTCAATCCATTAAACCAAATTACGGATGGCCAAACAATCCATGGTGATCACGCCTCTGTCCTTTATCAAATTCCTAAAAAAGCCAAAAACCTCCCACTAGTATTTTGGCATGGATATGGGCAATCTATGCGCACCTGGCAGAGTACTCCTGACGGAAGAGAGGGTTTTCAAAATATTTTTTTAAGAATTGGGTATCCTGTTTATTTATTGGATCAACCGCGCAGAGGTCAAGCTGGTCGCGGTATTGAAGGTCATACGATAAATGCGAGAACAGAGGATCAGTTATGGTTTGGAATATTTCGATTAGGTGTAAACGACAAATTTTATGACTCTATTCAATTTTCAAAAGATCCTGACGCACTCAATCAGTTTTTCCGACAAATTACGCCAGACACAGGACCGCTTGACATTAATCTAAATGTTGCAGCAGTTTCTGCTCTTTTTGATCGAATAGGTCCAGGAGTATTGGTAACTCATTCACACAGCGGAGGCCAAGGATGGTTAACAGCACTTATAAATCATGATATCAAAGCAATTATATCTTTTGAGCCGGGCAGTAATTTTGTTTTTCCTGCAAATTCGGTTCCCGATCCTATCCCTTATTTAGGAGGGACGTTAAGCGCACGTGGTGTTTCATTGGAAGAATTTAACAGGCTCACTAAAATCCCAATAATAATCTATTATGGGGATTTCATACCTGAAACCACTTCCGAGAATCCTGGACAAGAACAATGGCGTGCCGCACTATCAATGGCAAGAAAATGGACTAAAACCATCAACGATCATGGTGGAGATGCTAGTCTAGTGGTCCTGCCAGAAATAGGAATAAGAGGCAATACGCATTTTCCAATGTCTGATTTAAATAATTCGGAGATCGCCGAATTAGTTCATGATTGGCTCAAACAAAAATCTTTAAACTAAGCTTTATGATGAAGAAAATATTAATTATTCTGGTTTTTTGCACTTATTCAGCCGCGATACAAGGGCAGAATTATGACTTACGATCTTATTTGGAGGAGGGATTCAAGGCCCCGAACACAAATTATATTGGGGAGGCTTGGCTCAATCCTTTAATTCGGGGTGACAATTCTCTTAACTATAACATCACCAAGGCCACGTTCAAAGCAAACTCCACGCTAAATTGGCACAAACACACCTCCCCTCAGGTCATAATTGTTGTTGAGGGCATTGGTTATTACCAAGAGAAAGACAAGCCAGCCATTAAATTAATCGTCGGGGATGTATTAAAATGTGCTCCAGACATAGAACACTGGCACTCATCCTCAAAAGAAAGTGATGTCACTTATTTAGCTATTTACAGTGGAGAAACAGAATGGACCGAAATTTTGACCCAAGAATCTTACGATCAAGTTGCGGCTCAACTCAAGTAATAATCATTTATTAAACGCATAAATTTTAAGGCCATGAACAATCATATTGGTCAGATCTCCTTGCTTGTCAGAGATTATGACGAAGCCATAGAATACTATACAAGGGTACTCGCTTTTAAACTAATTGAGGATACCGAGCTTTCAAAAAGTAAACGATGGGTGGTTATCGGTCCCGATGGCGATGGTCCAAAAGGCAGCAACTTATTATTGGCGCAAGCTGCGAGTGAATCCCAATTAAAGCAAGTAGGCTTTCAGACCGGAGGACGTGTGTTTTTATTTCTTTACACCACTGATTTTGACCAATTTTACCAGCATCTTATAACGCATGAGGTGGAAATAATTAATGGTCCCAGAATAGAATCCTATGGAAAAGTTTTAGTTTTTAAGGATCTTTATGGCAATTTATGGGATTTGATTCATAGAAATTATTGAAGCATCCGTAGAGAGAGAAAAACTGGATTAATCCTCAATTAAATTTTTATGAGCCAGCATATTTCAGCGGAAGAAGTTATCCTCATTATTAAGGCCGTGTCCTGTGCGGATTTTGCGGTCAAAGTAAAACGATTCTTTAAAACAGGCCCTGGAGAGTATGGCGAAGGAGATGTATTTTGGGGCATCAGAAACCCCGAGGCCCGAAATATTGCCAAAAAATATACCGCTCTTTCATTCAGTGAAATAGAAATTCTCATAGATCACTTGGTCCATGAGGTCAGGCTAGTTGGGCTTTTAATTCTTGTCCATCAATTTAAAAAGGCCAAAAGTGAACCAGAAAAAGCCCGTATTTTTCAATTTTATTGTTCAAAGTTTCAGCAAATCAATAATTGGGACTTGGTGGATATCAGTGCACATCATATCGCGGGCGCGTATTGTTTTGATCACGACGCTGAAATCTTATTTACTTGGGCTCAAAGCCCACATCTATGGACCAGACGAATTGCTATAGTTGCCTGCTTATACTTTATAAGAAAAAATAGATTTGAAGAGCTCCTTTCTTTATGCATCGCACTGCGTAATGATTCTGAGCCACTCATGCATAAAGCTTGCGGATGGATGCTTCGTGAGGTGGGCAAAAAAAATGTCGAAACGCTTCGGGATTTTTTAAATCAATGGGGGCGACAATTGCCTCGCACAACAATTCGCTACGCCATTGAGCGCTTTGAAAAAGACGAACGTCTTAAAATACTTCATGCGACGAAAAATAATCTGAAGCTCGTGTAACAATTGTTACTCGATTACACGTTGTATTTTTTTACTTTTGGCAAATTGCATATCATAAATAAATTGTCATGAACAACTTTTTATACGAGCCGTGGCCCTGGTACGTCGCGGGCCCGCTAATTTCATTAATCATGTTTGCTCTGATTATTGGTGGGAAAACATTTGGTGTTTCTTCAAACCTGAGAACAATTTGTTCCGCTTGTGGGGCCGGTAAAATAAGTGGCTTTTTCGATTTTAACTGGAAAGCACAAACGTGGAACTTGGTATTTATTTTCGGTGTATTGATTGGGGGTTATATTGCCAATAATTTTATGACTACAGACGACTCAATCGCTCTCGCAAGTGCTACAGTAGATAAGTTAAGTGCCATTGGAATCAGTTCAGAAAACCAAAGCTATGTTCCCCGTGAGATTTTTGATTTAAGCAATAACGATAATCTCATTCTTTCTATCTTATTACTTTCTATAGGAGGGTTTTTAGTGGGCTTTGGCACTCGATATGCAGGTGGATGTACCTCTGGACATGCCATCACTGGTCTTAGCCAATTACAAGTCGGATCTTTAATCGCAGTTATTGGCTTCTTTATTGGAGGACTTATCGTTACTCATTTTATTTACCCATTTATCTTTTAATCATGAAGAAGTTATATTTTTTGTTTTGGGGGGTCATTTTTGGTATCGTCTTGATTAAGTCAGAAGTAGCCTCATGGTTTAGGATTTATGAAATGTTCCAATTTGATTCATTTCATATGTACGGGGTCATCGGCTCTGCCGTAATTTTTGGAATCTTGCTTACTCAAATCATAAAAAGGATGCAAATCAAGTCCATTGATAATAAAGACTTGGTCTTTGAGGACAAAGATTTTTTGCCAAAAAAATACCTTCTAGGTGGAACTATATTTGGTTTAGGTTGGGCCTTGACTGGCGCCTGTCCAGGGCCAATGTTTGCCTTGTTGGGCGCAGGATACTATGCCATTCTCATTCCTATTATTTTCGCAATTTTAGGGACTTTGGCTTACGGTCTGTTAAAAGATAAATTGCCGCATTAAATAGGCCTTCACTTCTATTTACAACCAAACTTATAAACCGTCTTATGGTGATAGGTTTCTCCCGACTTTATCAGTGCCGTGAGGAAAGCGCTCTGATTCGGTGCGTCTTGAAAATGTTGGGTTTCTAAACAAAAGCCTGTTCTACTTCTGTAAAAACCGCCCTGGGGATTTGGGTACAAATTTTTTGGAAAATTGGCCGTGTAAAACTGAACCCCAGGTTTGGTGGTAAAGACTTCCATATGTCTACCACTGGACAAATGATTGACTTCAGCAATTTTTCTCAAGGTTGTGTCATAAGTTTTCATGGCAAAACAATGATCGAAACCGACCTCTTTATTAAATCCCTCTTCCAAAGCACTTAATTGTGTCGCAATTAATTTTGATGTTCTAAAGTCAAATGGAGTCCCTACTACGGCGGATAATTTTCCAGTGGGTAAATTATCATAATCAATGGGCAGAAAATAATCCGTTTCGAGCTTAAGGTGGTGGTCCAAAATCTCCTGATAAATTAAAATAGCTATGCTGGGTTAAATTAATCGGTGTTTCTTTATCGGTCTGAGCAGAATATTAGATGGTCCATCGGTTTTTTTGATCGATTGTGTAGGTCACCGCAATGTTTAAGTTGCCCGGGTAACCTTCTTCTGTATCCTTGCTGTTATACCTCAGGGTTAAGCGCGCCTGATCTTCAGTTTTATGGGTGTCCACGTTCCAAATAACTTTGTCAAAACCACGAAAACCCGCGTGTAAATGATGCGGACCATCATTTCTTGAAAGCGTAAAATGATTATTGCCTTGGGTGAATTCTGCATTTCATTCAATGGTTCCTAGGAAAACATAATCGATGTATTTGTTTTTTTTGTTAATTCGTGTGGAACAAACTCAAGGCGCCCCAAAAATATTTTTAACATACTCCCTTCATGGAAATAATTATTGTTTCACTTATAGCTTTTTTGGTGGCCATTTTGACCTTCTTTTCTGGTTTTGGATTAGGCACCATCCTCACGCCTGTGTTTATGTTTTTCTTTCCCGTTGAGCTTTCCATAGCATTAACAGGAGTGGTCCATTTTTTCAATAATATTTTTAAAATCATCCTGGTAGGGCGTCAAGCAGATCGAGAAGCTTTATTGAAATTCGGGCTTCCAGCCGTAATCGCTGCTTTGGTTGGTTCCATAATATTGATCAATATTGCGGATGCCCCAGCTCTATTTACCTATTCATTGGGCGAGAGCCTCATCGAAGTATCTACGGTAAAATTTATCATATCAATTCTCTTAATCATTTTTGCGAGTATGGACCTCATCCCATTTTTTCGAGAATTGACTTTTGACAAAAATAAATTGCCTATTGGGGGTATTTTGAGTGGATTTTTTGGTGGGCTATCTGGAAATCAGGGGGCCTTGCGTAGCGCCTTTTTGATCAAGTCAGGGCTTTCAAAGGAGGCATTCATAGGAACGGCAGTTGTGGTCTCGACATTTGTAGATTTCACACGTCTTAGTATTTATGCAACCCGCTTTTCACAAGCCGGTCTGATAGATAATCTAAATTTAGTGATCTGTGCCACTCTTGCCGGAATCACTGGTTCATTCTTTGGCAATAGACTGTTGAAAAAAGTAACCTTGAAAAGACTACAAACGATAGTCGCCATTATGCTCATCCTTGTTGCCCTAGGTTTTGTCTCAGGACTGATTTAATTTTTTTAACTTGAAAAATATAATTTCACGAAAATTTCCAGGCTATGTGGGGAGCAAATAAATGGACCGATAGAATGTTTAAAAGATATTGGTGGGCTGTTCTGATTTTGGCCCTGCTCTATCTAATTATAAAGTTTACTTGAAAATAAATTAACTGAGTATAAAAAATTTCCTACAAATCTCACAATTTGGTTTGGCCTAAAAAAACATTAACTCCTGATTTTAGTGGGTTTCCACTAGCCCTTCGGTTCATTACCACCTGGCCCGAGTGCCATATTGCGTCTGAAATTTGACCATTAATGAGGTGCCAAAACTCGAATTCATAAGTCTGATCGGGCCGCACTATTTTGACGGACAAATTAGAAAAATCTTTAGCTTCGTCAAGAGCGATAACTGCTCTTTCAAGATTTACCAAAGTCTCTTCTCTCAGAAACTCATAGGTCATTTTATCTCGATTGGCCGCTTCAGCCACCACTCCTTCTAAAGTAGCCGCTATCGTCGTGCTGAGGCCATAAATATGTACCAGAATCTCCCGAGTAGAACGACTATCTTTACTAGCGCGATAATCTAGATCCTCTGGGCGCAACTCTGCAGTAGCCCAATGATATCGATAACCAAGACCTGAAATTAGACGATGCATTACGCCTTGCGCCGAATAATGCTCTTGATAAGGCCCAATTTCAGCAAAAGGAGGTGCTTCTTCTTGTCCTTGCATAATCTGAAAAGTTAAAAATGTTAATAGTAAATACAGAAATCTCATAACGCATATCTTTGTGATAAAGATAGACATTGTCCTAATTAATCATTTGTTAATACCTGATTCGAGTCCTATGAAGAAATTACTTGCGCTCTCTGTTTTACTTACTGTGGCCACCTCTTGTGTGATCATAAGATTCCCCGAAACCATGCATGTAGATGTTAAAGTGCCTGAGGATTTTACTCAAAAAGATGTTGAAGTGATCATTGACACCCTCAAAAATGGCAAATTAGAAGGAGTTATTCAGATGAAGATCAACAAAAAGTCCAAAGACCAGTAGCATAAGATTTATCTTGTAATCTGGTGTGCCGCCCAATTAGGCTCCCCGCATGATAGCTAAAACACAAGGTTAAAGTATAAATCTGACCGGGCGACGACCCACTCAAGTCCCATTCTCTCTTCTGAGTACATACCGCTATACTAATAGGCTTCAGGCAAACTTTTTTCTTAATAAAGCCATTTTGTTTTTGTAATAATAAAAGCTTGGCTCTAAGCACAGAAAAAATTATATTGCAATATAAAACAAACCTAACATGAAACTTCTTCTTCCTTTATTTAGTGTCGTTTTACTGTACTCTTGTAGCGAACCAAAAAAGCCCAATACTGGTATTGAAATTTATGATACTGACATCGAAGAAATCATAGATGTTACTGCCTCTTTTGAGGTGATTGCCGACTCGATTGACTTACCTGAAGGCCCTGTATGGGACGACTCTAATCAACGATTATTGTTTGTTGATTGTCTCAATGATCAAATCATGCAATGGACAGAAAAGAAAGGAGCCTCTAAATTTATCGCTCCAGGCGGCAACACGGGATATGCCCCTAATCTAGGTCAAGGGTTGTTGGGACCTAATGGTTTAGTGATTGATATTGAGGGCAATCTTCTTGTATGCCAACATGGAGATCGGCGCGTTGCCATAATTGAAAACACCACTACCGAAAAACCGAGCTACCAAACACTTGTCGATAATTATCAGGGACTTCGTTTAAATAGTCCGAACGACTTGGTTATCGGATCTGACGGTTCAGTTTATTTCACAGACCCTCCATTCGCATTTTTTGATTTAAGTAACTTTAGTTTTGTAGCGACTGAAATGCGAGAATTAGACTTTAATGGTGTCTATAGATATAATAGAAAAACGGAGGATTTAACGGCTCTGAGTCGTGATGTTTCAATACCAAATGGGCTGGGGCTTTCCCCAGATGAGCGTTTTCTATACGTAAATAGTATGGGGGCGCCTTTATCTCAATCTACGCCCAAAATTATGAGAATCGATCTCTCCGACATGAGTCAATCCATATTTTTTGATGGTGAAGAGCTCTCAAAAAAATATAATGACGGAACAGATTTTGACGGCATGGCGATCCATTCAAGCGGCACAATATTTACCTCAGGTCCAGGTGGTCTTTTGGTTATTTCTCCTGAAGGTAAACTTCAAGCTCGTCTGAATTTTGGTCAAATCACCAATTGCACTTTTGATGCAAAAGAAAACTATTTATATGTTACTGGATTTGTCACAAATCCTAAAGTTTTTCGTCTAAAATTAAAGTCATAATCCCCTATTGACAATGAGCAAACGCATGCATAGCGAGCGGAGGATTATAAAATATACACTAGAATTTCTGGTTGTTTTTTTAGGGATTTTATTGTCCTTTGGCATTGACAATTACGTAAAACAGCGCGAGCGTATCAACCAGAAAAATACGCTGTTAATTGAGTTGCGCACATCAATAAACGAGGACCAAGAACAACTGATAATTGTAGAAGACGCCCTAAATGTTTGTCTTGAAAGCTTTGATTTACTGATACGTGATCAGAAAAAACCATTCTTATCTGATTCGGCGATTGTTGCCAATATATCCAATGTTTCGGCTAAAATGGCCATCTCATTTTTTCCTCAAACAGGAATATACAATCAACTCATACAAACTGAGTCATTCGAATTAATTGAAAGTGAAGACATCAAACGCAGCCTTTCCGATTTGTTTGAACATTTAGGAGAACGAAATAATTCTGCAAACCTAAAATTCGACTCTTTTGCCCAAAAATTTGACCTTGTCCTGAAGGATAAATTATTTTATCGTTTGGTCATTCAACAGGTCGATAACTCTGTGGATTTAAACACAGAGATCACAGATTTTTTTATTTCCAAAAACTATCAAAACCACCCCGAAATTATTGGGATGCTCACCAACGGAGAGAAGAGAGTCTATTTTTATAAAGAGCTCCTTAAAAAATATGATCAATTAATGAAAACTGCGCTCGTACAACTTGATGACTACCTACTCAAAAGAAACATTGGCAGTCAAACTAAGGCTATGTATAAATTTTAATATTAAATAATTTTCAATCTAAACTATTCATTATGAAACAATTAATCACTTTACTTTTAATATCAATGACTTTTATCGGTTGCAACCAAGCCAACGAAAATGCATTGATAAAATCCGAATTTCATTCAGGTACCGTCGAAACACAAGATCCAAAATCAATGGCCATGAATGCCTTTAATGATGCCTACCTCGCAAACGACATGACCGGGCAAGAGGTAATATTTACGGCGGATGCTTTAGCCTTGGTTAATGGTGTTGAGATGACTCCTGCCCAATTAATGGCGGGATTTCTCGAAGGACGCACCTTTTATAGCGACATTACACAATCTAATCGAGCCACGGGTACCTTTTACTTGGATAACGGGGATGTTTACACCAACACTTGGTTTAAATGGGAAGGGGTGAGTAACGCTACCGGTGTTACCGTCGATTCTCCAGTACACGCGTCCTTTAAGTGGGATGGTGAAAAGGTCGCTATCGTCAGTTTTTTATATGACTCACATGATTATGTGGTAAATATGGCAACTCCCGAGGAAGAATAGTCCAATACAGAAGCATTTTAGTTAAACATATCTCTAACCTAAAAAATAAATTATGAAAAAATTTAAAAACATTTTTTTGGTAACCCTGATACTCAACATACTTGGAGCGTTACCTCTATTTTTAATGCCTTTTATGCCCGCGATCAAGGAAGAATTAGTTTTTACGCAATTTGAGGGCATGGCTAATAACGCCTTAGCTATAGAGATTTGGGATTTATTTAATTCTGTACTCGCCTTTATGGTTGGGGCAATCCTTGTCGTCAATTTTATTGGCATCAAAAGTAAGAGCATAGAGGCGGCAAGAACTACGGCCCTAATTTTACTGGTTCTGTTGATTGGATTTACATTGCCGGATTGGATTAACTTATTTCAAGCAGCAGGGCATCCTCCTTTGCTTATTATGGCGCTAAACCTAGTCCCACTAGTCCTTTTGGAATACGGACGACGAAATGCAGAATTATAACCCGCATTGCACAAAGCTTTAACAAAAAATAATGGGGTCCATATTCCAAAGGGGTCCCAATTGCGTATTTTCAATGCAGGAGTTGACAGTCTGCACCTCATCGAGTTACTCAGGCCAGCCTATCAAGAATCTCTTGTCCGGAAACTGAATACTTTTGAATAGAAAGACAATGTCAAAAAAAGAAAACATTGCCGTATTGTTTGGTGGGACAGGACTGATCGGCGGGTACCTTTTGGAGGAATTAATTAAAGATCCACAAATCGATAAGATCATTTTGGTGGGACGTCGGGAGCCTATTATAGATCATTTTAAATTAAGCCACAAAACCATTGACCTAAATGACATCTCTCAAATTGCTGATTGTATTTCTACGGATTCTATTGTATTCTCAGCTATTGGTACGACCGCAACCGCAGTCGCAGGAGACCTAAAAACCTATCGATCTGTGGATTACGATATAACCTTGAATATTGCTCGTTCTTGTCAAGTCAATAAAGCAAGACGATTTTTATATATTTCCTCAAGTGGAGCAAACGCCGGAAGTAAAAATTTCTATCTGAGGCTCAAAGGTGAAATCGACGATCAAGTAACTGCACTGAATCTAGTTTCTGCAGTTATTTTACGACCGTCATTACTCCTGGGAAAACGAAAAGAATTACGTTTTTGGGAAAAAATAGGTCAAATAATTATGCCTCTTCTCACAGCGCTGTTGCCGGTACGATTACATCCGGTTAAGGCGCAAACTGTTGCCCGTTTTATGATTATTCTGGCCAAATCAAAATACTCTGGCACAACAATCATTGAAAACCAGCGAATTCTAGAATTGAGGCCAAAGGGATCTCTTTAATCTAAGGTAGTGAAGATTTGTGCGGCTAAATTACACCTGAATGCCGGACTCATGTGTCGTTACAGCGTGACCACTAATAAACACACGATCTCCCTGATCCAGACATTCCAGTTCACCCCCTCTTGCCGAGCACTGTCGCGCCATTAAACTTGATTTTTTTAATCGGTCAGCCCAATAAGGCGTTAAAGTACAATGTGCCGATCCAGTAACAGGGTCTTCAAGAATCGTCGCCTGAGGCGTAAAAAATCGAGAGACAAAATCATGAGATATTCCAGGAGCAGAAACAATTACCCCGCCTATCCCCAAATTAATTTGATCGAATACGGCCCGATCAATGGTCAACGCCTCAACGTTTTCTTGTCGGTGATAGATCAAAAGATAATCGCGTGCTTTATACACCTCAAGGGGTTGATGGTTCAAAGCTTTTGAAATAGTTTCTGGCAAATCAGCCGGCACCCCAGGTCGAGAGGGAAAATCAAGTACCTACTTATTCCGCTCAAAACGCACAGATAATACCCCGCTTTTTGAATAAAACTTAACAACTGGTTCTCGATAACCCAGATGGGTTTTGATGCAATGGGCTGTAGCGAGGGTGGCGTGCCCACACAAATCAATCTCTAGATCTGGGGTAAACCATCTCAATGCAAAGCCATCTTTTTCGGGAACGAAAAAAGCCGTCTCCGCCAACCCCATTTTTATGGCAATCTCCTACATTTCACCATCTGAAAGCCAGTTCTCCAAAGGTATCACACAGGCAGGATTACCTTTGAGTGCCCCTTGGGTAAACGCATTAATTATATAATATGTCATAATTGAAACCTATTTTTCCCCGTAAATGCAATAACTTTTTCTTTTATCGGGATTCCGCTTGAATTAGATCGGCGCCATGAGGTACTATTGGCCAATTCTGCGATAAACCTCATCAAAAGGAACCCTGAATCGCTCTCCGTAAACGCCTTCGGGTTTGCGAATCCCACAACTCACGATCATATTGATTTCCGCCCCACGCGACAACCCCAGAAGTCGCTTCACGCGCCAGGTATCTGATCCTTCCATGGGACAAGTATCATAACCATTTGCCGCCATGGAAATCATGAAATTCTGAGCGGCAAGACCACAAGTTTTGTGTACCACCACGCGCATGTCTTGTGCGCGAACTTCTCGGTATATCGGGCGAAATAATCCGGTGATAAGGACCATGATATATTTGACCCATCCGTAGATCCCAAATACATCAAAATATACATTGGGAATGAGTTTGCTGTAATAAGTCTTGATCACCCGTTCTCTACGACTCTGCTGTGCCTTGGGCTTCTCAGGATAAAGGGCCTTAATCATCTCCAGATTTGCCTGAGCACGCCTTCGCCACAAATCTTTTCTTGTCACAAAAACCACCAACTGCTGCGCCGTGCGTGCCGCGTTTTGGTTAAAACACAGCGGAGCCATTTTGGCAATAGTCTCCGAGTCAGTAATATGAACAAACTCCCAGAGCTGCATATTACTACTATTTGGGGCTAGTGCTGATTGCTCGATACAGCGTTTTACAAGCTCAGAATTCAATGGCTGATCTGGGTCATAGACTCGAATGGACCGGCGATATTCTATAGCCTCAGAGACTGTCTTCTCGTCCTTCATATACTTATTTGAATTTTGGTTTCCCTATAATCGCTAAGATTGAGGGTTTATTCTAGCTCTTCATCACCCAATCGATCGATCAAGTCATCAATTTCTTTGATCAACGCACGTCTTTGTTCTCTGGCTTTTTCGCGGACATCTTCGGGCTTCTCTGGATTTGAAATAACCCCTGAATAATACGTAATCAAAGTGTTGATTCCACTTAATTTAGAAGCTATGCGCATTTGGGCCACTTGTGCTTCCAGTGACTTTTCCGATTTTTCTTGGGTTTTACGACTTTTAATCAATTCTTTACGGTTAAGTTCGATTTCTTCACGCTGTAACTGTATCTCTTGTCGACTCCCATAAATTGAGTAAATCAAGCCTGCCAAAGCTAGGCCAGAAAATAATGAATTTATGGCTCCGAATAAGTCCCCAAAAGTACCCCGATCTGACCACTCGTCAAGATAAATCATAGTTAACACCCCTGACAATGCCCATATAAGGACAATCCCAATGATGATATAGCTCAGTATTTTATTATTGGAATTCATAAATCAATGTATTTGTTTGACCTTTGAAAATTTTTAAAATGTACTTACCCAATACAATTTTTAAATAGGCTTTAATCATTAATTATCCTTTGACAATAATTCAAAGGCATATCGATAATGGGCTTGTTCAATGTTAGTTCCTTTTTTGCGTTTGGATTTGACCTTAGCTCGGGTTTGACTTATAGCCCTTACCACGAGACTTGCGACAACAGGAGAGAGATCTTTATCTTGGCTTAATTCCTGTAATTGCAAAATCCAGTTCAATTGTAAGTTGCGATTAAGGGCAGAAGACGCCGAGAGACGCATCAAGTCGTTTCCTAACTTTTCGAGCAAATCATGAACACCAAAGGACTTTTCAGTCGATATACCACTGGGAAGGGTTTCCTTAATTGAATTCATCGTGTTAAGTCGTTTGGTCGATAACATTCGTTTCAATACCCGATTTTGAATACTGGAAACTCGATCTAAAACTCCATCATCGCTAAACTTTGAAACAAGTATCTTGGGCATTAGCCAACTTGGGTTATTCCAAAGCTCTTGGTTTAAAAAATTCAAAGCCCTTTTCTGCTCAGCCCAGGGTACAGAGTGATAAGGCACTGCGGTTTGGCCTTTGTTTGAACGTGTTTCATATACACCCCCAACAATGGCCGCTACGTGATTTACATATCGAGAGTAGACACTTAGCAATTCCCCATAGAGCTCCTCCAAATCGTCGTAGGTAGCCCCTTGAGGTGTGGTCCACTTTTCGAGGTTTTTAGCAACAATTTTTAAATTTTTTAATCCGTAGTCTGTCGCTTTAACCGGGTCGTCCCCTATATTTTCTGTTTGCGCATTTGGGTCATTTCCACGCCCGCCAAACATATAAATTGGGTCCAGTGACTTCTGATCTACCATTGACTTAAGTCTTTGGTCTACCTGTTCAAGATCAGCACCATCAAAATAACGGTAGCCCCATTCTATTGCGTAATGGTCATAAGGCCCTATTTGACGAACAAAGCGAATATTTTCATCGCCCGGCTGAGCGACGTAATTATAGCGTGCATAATCCATAATGGTGGTAGCAATCCCCATTTTTTGTGTAAAATCGCCAGAGCGCAAAGAATCAACTGGGTAGGCCGAGCTAGCCTTCATATTGTGCGGCAATCCCAAGGCATGGCCCACTTCATGGGCAATGACGCGGCGCATCATCTCGCCAATTTCTTCCTCTGGAGTGTTCAAGGTGCGGGCCTTTGGATTTGCCGCCCCGGTTTCCAGCAGATAACGGTTTCGATAAGACCGCAGATGATTGTGATACCAGATCACATCACTTTCGATGATTTCCCCGGAGCGCGGATCCTTAACACTAGGTCCTACTGCATTTCGGGTAGTGGACGCCACATAGCGCACCGTGGAGTAACGTACGTCCTCAGGGCTAAAATCAGGGTCTTCTTCAGGGGTCGGAGGGTCTTTAGCGATAATCGCATTTTTGAATCCGACAGATTCAAAGGTCTGCTGCCAGTCTTCGATCCCTTGTTTAAAATACGGTCGCCATTTCATCGGCGTGGCTGGATCTAAATAAAATACAATCGGCTTTTTGGGTTCTACTAACTCTCCGCGATTATAAGCCTGGAGATCCTTGGGCTCAAGTCGCCAACGCACAGCTACCTGAAAATCGTCTGATTTTAAAGCCTCAGAAGAATAATCGATTTTCTTTAATGTAAACCAACCCACTCTATGATCCGCAAGGCGCATTTGCATGGGCTCTTTGGGAAGAAGGACCAACGAGTGATTCAACTGAAAACTAAACGTTCCTGTTCTATTGCCCCGTGGGGGCTCGCCCACTTTAAAGGTCAATGTATGGCGGACCTCCACATTCTGGGGAAAACTCCGGCAATGATCAATAAACGACCTTGATTTATCCAAACTGCCAATTTTGTATTCTTTTTTGGTGGACTCATTGATAATATTAAACCCAGGAGAATCCTCTGAGAAATATTCGGAAACTTCAATTAAATAATGCTTTTCATCATCATTTTCTATATCAAAGACAGCCAAAATCGGCGCAAAATTATTGGCCTGAACTGACTCCGCAATAGGGTCCTGAGCATCAGCAATATTTACGAATGAATGTTCCCTAAGCACTAGAGATCCCGCTCTTTTTTCAAAACGCACAACACGCTCTGCGGTTTTACTCCCAGCATTGGTATACCCAGAATAATCTGCTGGCAACTGAGTAAATCGAGTGACCATAAGTAAATCCCGCCCGAGAATACTGTCTGGAATCGCCCACATTAATTTATCTTTTTCGGCTTTAAAATAACTTTGGATAAACCCTTTGGATTTAGGATAATCCATCATAAGCGAATCAATAGAATTTGGTCCAGGGATACTCGATGAATCCTCACTTTGGGCCGCAATAGGCCCCAAACTCAGTAGGATCCACAACGCTAAATAAATCTCATTAAGTCTCATTCATATTCTGTTTTAAGTCCAAATAGTAATAATCGCCAACACGGGAAAAAGAGCAAAAAGCATTATTCATTTTCAAAACTTTTTTATTCCAATTTAAAAGGCAAACAAAATTGCATTAGCTGCTATTAATCGTTTGTGAGCAGCTTAAAGATACGCAAATCTATTCAGCCCTTTAACATTGCCTAAATCACTGATATTGACTATATTTAATTGCAATCTGCCATTCTTAACGTTAAACATAATACCACATCATTAAATGGATAAGCGCAGTTTTCTTAAAAAGGCTTCATTATTTGGATTATTGCCTTTTAGTGTTCCAAACTTTATCGCTTCGTCGAATGGACATTATATTGGCCAAAGGACTACGAACCCCCAAGCACAAAAACTTGCGCGAGAAACACTTTGGCCAGATTTTAAACCTTGGCAGGGATCAGAAGAATCTTTTTGGGAAGAGGTGCGCAGTCACTATGAATTAGTTCCTGATTTCATAAATCTGGAAAGTGGCTATTATAATATTATCCCTGAACCAACGCTTGACGGGCTCAAACAAAACATGAGTCATGTCAATCTCCGGGGAGCGCATTACATGCGCACGGAGTTAGACCAAGATCGCCATAAAATCGCTAAGAGTCTTGCCGATTTTATGGGTTGCCCACAAGAAAATTTGATCATTACACGCAATACCACGGAATCCCTAGATTTAGTAATCGCAGGATATCCTTGGCAAAAGGGGGACCATGTCATTTATGCAATACAAGACTATGGGGCCATGAAAGTCATGTTTGAACAAGTCAGCGAGCGCCATGGATTAATTCAAGATATCATATCGGTGCCGAATCATCCATCCAGTGACGAAGAAATTGTTGCACTCTATGAATCGAAAATCACTGCGCAGACTAAAATGATTATGGTCTGTCACATGATTAACATTACGGGGCAGATTTTACCGGTGCGTAAAATATGTGACATGGCCCACAGTTACGGGGTTGAGGTATTGGTTGATGGAGCCCATTGTATCGGACATTTTGAATTTAAAATACAGGACTTAAATTGTGATTATTATGGCTCAAGCCTCCACAAGTGGCTCGCAGCGCCGCTAGGCAATGGACTCTTATACATCGACTCTAAACGCATTGCTCAGCTTTGGCCATTACTCGCGGATTATGAAAAAGATCCGAACAATATATTGCGTTTAAACCACCTAGGCACCCACCCTGCTTATATCACCTTAGGTATTTATGATGCCATTAATTATTTAAATTGGATTGGAATAAAGCGCAAAGAAAAACGACTTGGCACCTTAAGGTCGTATTGGATGGAAGCTTTGAAAAACACCCCCGGGATCCTTATCAACACGCCAAATGCTGCAGATCGAGCGTGTGGAATTGGCAATATTGGTTTACTCAACATGACTCCGGCCCAAATGGCGGATCGACTGCTCAATGAACATGGAATATTTACCGTAGCTATAGACTATGCTAATGTGAAAGGCTGTCGGATTACCCCAAATGTCTTTACAACCTTCGAAGAATTAGATCATTTCATAGCCGCCGTAAAAACTTTAGCCCAGGCCTGATAATTTTTTAATCCGACAAAACACCCTCCGATGTCATTGAATCCATTTAAAAATATCGGCCCAGGAGTCATCGTTGCTGCAGCCTTTATCGGCCCCGGCACAGTGACCCTTTGTTCAATTGCTGGGGTATCTTATGGATATGCCTTATTGTGGGCGGTTTTGTTGTCGACCTTAGCCACAATGGTATTACAAGAGATGGCGGCGCGTATCGGATTGATGACTCAAAAAGGTTTAGCCGAATTGCTTAGGCAACATCTTAAGAATTCATTTTGGCGTCAACCTGTCTTGTGGCTCATTATGTTGGCGATTGTATTGGGCAATACAGCTTACCAGGCAGGAAATATCGGCGGTGGTGTTTTAGGATTAGAAGCCATTATGGGGCCTATGAACGTTAAGATTTTTGGTCTGAGTTTCAATATTACTGCACTGGCCCTGGGCTCGGGTGCCTTTATCGTCCTTTCTCAAAATAGCGACAAACGTTTAACCCAGATTTTGACTGTACTCGTATTATTTATGAGTTTGTCTTTTGTCGTTACCGCCCTTATCATTCAGCCCGATATAGCAGATTTACTGGCCGGATTAGTCCACCCCACGATACCTGAGAAAAGCATTTGGACCATTATTGGGTTAATCGGCACGACCATAGTGCCTTACAATATTTTCTTACACGCTTCGCTGGTGCGTAAAAAATGGCATGCCATCGAATCCTTGCCCGCGCTCAGAAAAGACACTTATTGGACTATCGGTCTAGGGGGACTTGTCTCGATGAGTATAGTTATATGTGCTGCGGGTTCCGGCATTACTCAAATAAACAACGCCGTAGATTTGGCGCAAGGGCTGAGTCCACTTTATGGGGCTATGGCCACGTTGCTCATGGGTGTGGGTTTGTTTGCCGCTGGTATGACCTCAGCCATCACAGCTCCGCTTGCCGCGGCCTACGTGGCTTGTGGCTGCCTGGGCTGGTCTACAGACTTAAACAATAATCGATTCAAATTAGTTTGGCGATTGGTACTTCTGGTTGGTGTGGTTTTGGCGACCATACAAATAAAGCCGATCACACTAATCCAAGTAGCACAAGTAGCAAATGGCACCCTTATTTTTATTATTGCCGCCCTAGTTTTATGGCTAATCAATCAACGAACATTAATGAAACAGGCGACAAATACAACAGTTCAAAATATACTTGGAATCATTGTCTTTATCGTGACGCTTGTGGTGGGATTAAAAGGGATTAGCGGTGTTTTACAAATACTTCATTAAATGGATATCAACTGCGATTTAGGTGAAGGCATGAACAATGACGCGCAAATTATGCCGCATATCTCTCGATGTAATATTGCTTGCGGAGGTCATGCCGGCGACGCTGAAATCATGAATCGAAGTATCGAATTAGCCCTTGAGCATGGGGTGGCCATCGGCGCCCACCCTTCCTATCCTGACCGATGTAATTTCGGCCGAAAATCGATGGATATGGCACCCGAGGTGCTCAAAAATACCCTTAGCACCCAAATTCACGAACTAAGTCGTTTTGCTCGTCAGCACGGCACGCAACTCAGTCACGTGAAACCTCATGGGGCTCTTTATCACGACCTAGCCAGCAACTCAGAACTCGGAAGAATATTTTTGGACGCCGTTGCGGAAGTTTTGGGAGAAACCGTAATTATTACTGCCCCGTATTCGGTGCTATTTAAAGCGCCGCCACAAGGGCAAAAACATACATTGTGGTCCGAGGGCTTTATCGACCGCGGTTATCATAGCGATTTAAGACTGGTTTCCCGCGGACAGGAGGGTGCCATTATTGATAACCCAGACCACGCCTATCAACAGTTTTTAAGTCTCTGCAATGGACAAATCAACTCAGTAGAGGGTCAAACCATACCGATACTGGTCAATACGTGCTGCCTTCACTCTGATCACCCGAATGCATTATCCATCGCTCAGCGTATAGGTCAAAATTCAGGGAACTATGAGGTCTAAATACGCTCTTAATTATATTCCATTTGGCCCGCGGGCCCTTTTGATAAATTGGCCAGCGTCCATTTGTCCTGAAATATTAAAAGACATTGTTGCTTTAAAATCGACTTTAGTCCATGAGGCAATCCTAGAGCATGTAGTGGCCTATCATTCCCTTACGTTAATTTTTCACCAGGCACAGGACTCCTTTGACTTTTGGATCAATTATGTGGATGAGCAATATCAACAGGCTAAGAAAACCCCTAAAATTGAGCCAAATATTCATAACATTCCTGTTTGCTATGACCCTGAACTTGGATCTGATTTAGTGGCTTTGAGTAAAGAAAAGAAGATGTCTACTGCTGAATTAATTCGGGAGCATAGCGCACGAAAATATTTAGTTTATTTCATAGGATTTCAACCTGGGTTTGTTTATCTCGGTGGCCTAACTCCCAAACTCCACTCGCCGAGAAAGTCAATGCCTTCGAAACATGTTGCGAAAGGATCCGTGGCTATTGGCGGAGCTCAAACGGGTATTTATCCAGCCGATGCTCCGGGAGGTTGGCACATAATCGGGCGAACCTATCTGAATTTATTCAATCCCTCGCACACTTTAGCGTGTAAATATAAATCGGGGGACTTCATTGAATTCACCCCAATTTCGAGGAAAGAATTTGACTTGAACCAAGAAAAGATGGAAGGTTCCACCCACAAGATTAAGCGGCGAAAGGATGATGCAGTGTTCAAGCTTTTAAAAAGTGGTATCTACAGCAGTATCCAAGATCTCGGACGCCATGGATATCGCGCTATAGGAGTAGTGCAAAGTGGTGCCATGGATCAAATTTCAGCCCGATTAGCCAATGCTTTGGTCGGGAATTCTCCCAGTGAAGCCGTATTGGAAATCACTTATGGAGGACTTCAGTTAGAATGCCTGTCTTCGTGCAACATCGTTCTTTGCGGAGCAGATTTTTCACCCAAAAAAAACAATTTGCCCTTGGAAATGAACAAGGTCATTGGTCTGAGGCGCGGGGACCTCATAATGATGGGTCAACGAAAGAATGGAGCACGGACCTATATGGCGATTGAATTTGGATTTGCCACTGAGCTTATCATGGGCAGCAGAAGTTATTACGGCCCGGTAACTGGAAAGAAGCGTTTAAAAGATGGTGATCTGCTCTATCAAAGTAAGAATCAAATATGCTCGAGCGAAGTACCAAAAGTACAACCGAACATTGTATCTTATGGATTGTCCAAGGCTTTTGATTTGAGTCATGCCGGTGAAACAATCGACTTTTCAATTTCCAAAACTACAGTCCTTACAGCAAGCCCTGGTCCTGAATACAACACTCTGAAAGACTCCATAAAAAAGTCATTAAATCAAGAATTTACCATTGGCGCCAATGACCGCATGGGCTACCAAATAATTGAACGAATACAAAATGCTTGCCCCGCTATTTATTCTTCGGCCGTGCTACCTGGAACGATTCAGCTCACTCCAAGTGGTCAACTTATAATCCTCACCAATGACGGTCAAGTCACAGGCGGTTATCCCAGAGTTTTGCACATTTCGGATCAATCAATGTGTCAATTAAGTCAATTAATTTCTGGCCAAAAAATTCGATTTAAAATCTTGTCTATTAATTAAATATTATTATGCTTTAAAAAGTTAAAGGTTGGTGGTAAATCATTCTTTTAAAATAACTTAGTGATTCTCCTTTTATAGAAATTTAGGGTAAAAAGCCCGCTCAGTTGAGCGGGCTTTTTTGTCATATAGAGGCTTTAATCTGGGCAAAAACCTCTTGAGCAAAGGATGCATGTTGCTCAGGGGACCAGTGTAAACTATCCACAAAATTGAGTTCAATAAACTTATGAGTCGCCACATAAAGTGCCTGATGCTCTTGAGCTATTTCAGGCATTAAATCAATCAAACCCTTCCATTTGGCTTCTGTATGCTGAAACCATTCTGGCAATGCCTTACTGCTCAGATCTGCTCCAGTGGGCTCTGCTAAAATAAGCTTGGGTGGATGATCCATAAGCATCGGGTGTTGTTTAATTACCGCGAATAAGCGAGAGAGATTATTTGCGATTTGCTCAGAAGAGCGATCAAAATGCGTTTTTAAATCATTGGTCCCAAGCATGAGTACAACAAAATCTATAGGGCGATGGCTTTCGATGAGCACCGGTAAAATATCCGCTGCACTGCGCATGGGTCGTTCCTCTTCATTAATTGTTGTCGTCCGACCATTAAGTCCTTCTTCAATCACCCAGAAGCCTTGTCCCAATTTTTGTTGCAATACCCCTGTCCATCTTATGTGGCAAGGGTATCGTGAACCGTCTTTTGGATTATAACCCCAAGTATTTGAATCACCAAAGCACAATACAGATCGTATCATTATTAAAGGTAAATCTTAAGAATTTATTTTAAAGAATGTAATCCGTAGTTACAAAATTACTTTGTCGCTCGCGCAACATATCATTGATAATCCCTTTGTTCAATGCATTGTCCTTTGCTGCTAAAAACGTACGGATTGAGAAGGACCGCAGGGCATCATGAACACTCAGTGTACTTACCGCAGAATCTTTTCGGCCCGTAAATGGATAAGTGTCAGGTCCGCGTTGACAAGCACTATTTAAATTAACACGACAAACTAAATTGACCAAATAATCGATTAAGGGGGCTAATTCTTGAGCCTCTGTTCCAAATACGCTGACTTGTTGTCCATAATTACTATGGGCCATGTCTTCTAAGGGCAATTGTATGTCTTCAAAATCTCGCACTGGAATCACGGGTCCAAATTGTTCCTCGTGATAGATCTTCATCTCTTTGGTCACTGGATACAATACCGCTGGGAATATAAAATTACTGCTGCGCTCTCCCCCCCGCTTGTTGATGATCTTGGCGCCTTTTTCAAGGGCATCATCAATAAGTGATTGAATATAATCTGGCTTATGCGATTCAGGCAATGGGGTGAGCAATGTATTTTCCCATGGCATACCAAGCTCAAGGGCATCAACAGCTGCGGTAAAAGCAGATAAAAACTGATCCTTGATGGCTTTGTGTACATAAAGTATTTTCAGAGCGGTACAACGCTGACCGTTAAAAGAAAGCGTTCCCGCAATGCACTCAGAGACCGCATTTTGCAGATCGGCACTGGGTAAAATGATTCCAGGGTTTTTAGCTTCCAGTCCAAGGACCAAACGCAAACGATTTTTATTGGGGTGCAAATCTTGTAAAGCTATAGCCGATGAACTATGGCCAATGAGGGCAAGTACATCAATATGTCCGGATTTCATAATTGGGGAGGCGACCGCTCGACCACGTCCAAAAAGTACATTGACCACACCTTTTGGAAAACTCGTAGCAAATGCCTCAAGCAAAGGACCTATGAGTAACACCCCGAGTTTGGCCGGCTTGAAAATAGTGGTATTGCCCATAATTATAGCGGGTATCAGCAACGAAAAAGTCTCATTGAGCGGATAATTATACGGCCCTAAGCATAATACGATGCCCAAAGGCCCCCGTCTAATGTGAGCACGTACACTGCTGTCATTCAAAAAGCGAGCCCCTTTTCGATCAAAATCCTTACAAGCCTCTATAGTATCGTAAATATAGTCTACCGTTCGATCAAATTCTTTTTGGGAGTCTTTGTGATTCTTGCCGATCTCCCACATTAATAATTTCACCACCTCATCGCGTTTGGTCACCATCTTTGCAGCAAAATCTTCCATACACTTAATGCGGTCCTTTACGCGCATAGTGGGCCACTCTCCCATACCTCTATCAAATGCCTTAACCGATGATCGGATAGCCTCTAGTGCAGATGCTTCATCCATGGCACTCACCTGCCCAAGATAGGTTGGTCCCAGCTTTCCTGATTGATCGGGCGTTTCAATTGTGGAATAAACTTCAGTAGTGGGTCCATTCCATGTTTTTACTTGGCCGTGCAGGACATATTGATTTAGGGTAATTGGCTCCAAAGTGAACTCTTGGGGAATGGCGTCAAAAGTTGGTTTCATATGAGTGATTTTGGCCCAAGCGGGCTAATTCAAAAAAATTTAAAACAGAACTGAGCCTTCAGCCGGCTTTATTTTATTGGAAGGTTGGTAAAAAGTACGAAAAAATAATCAAGTTAACCGAATTGTGTATTAAATACCATGTAACGAAAGAAGTAGATGGCATTTTATCTCATTAAGCTAAAATATTCTTAAGTGCGGTGAATTGAATTTTGATTTTTTTTATGTTTGCGCATAACCAAATTTTATTTCGATTATGCTTAGGGCCTATCAATTCAAATTCTATCACCCCCTATTCCTACTTGTATTTCCTTTAATGGGCACTTTTTTGAGCTCCCAAGTTAATTGGACCTGGTTTGATTATCTTGTAATGGGTGGTTTATTGTTAATTCTGGGAATCGGCGCTCATTTTATTTTAAAGCGGTTCAATAAAAGCGTGAAAAAATGGACTTATCTCTTTGCGCTCATATTGGTCTTTATTTTGATTTGGGCCGAATTAGCTGTAGGGATTTTTGGCAGTCCTATCGCGGGGCATTAAAATAGTTTGTGCGCAAAAAACGCACTATTGAAAAGTTAATTACAGATCATAACGTCTACTTTGATCCTGTCACATTATTAAAAGATAAGTGAATCCTGCTGCCGCGCCTCCTATAAACGGCCCTAAAACAGGAATCCAAGCGTAAGGCCAGTCAGCGTTTTTTTGGCGCATCGGAATTAAGTGATATACCAAACGTGGACCGAAATCACGCGCAGGATTTATCGCATAACCGGTAGTCCCTCCTAAACCCATACCAATCACCCATACCAAAATTCCCACGGGCAAAGCATCAAGCGATCCAATACCAAAGTTAGTCACCGTTGTCCCTTCTATCGTAATGCCTGGCGCAGCAATAAATAATACCCCAAAGACCAACATAAAAGTTCCCAAGGCCTCACTAAAGAGGTTATTTTTATAATTTCTAACCGCAGGCCCCGTACAAAATGTACTACGCACGGCATCGACATCTTCTGTAGCCCGGTAATGATCTATATACAGAATATAGGCCAGCCAACTTCCAACCATCGCTCCAAAAACTTGGGCCAATATATACCCCAAAGCCATATTCCAAGCAAACTTTCCTGCTACGGCAAGGCCAAAAGTTACCGCTGGATTTAGGTGTGCTCCACTAAATTGTCCGGTAATAAAAACGGCTACAAATACAGCAAATCCCCATGCACTGGTAATCAATACCCAGGGGGTTTGACCCGAGCCAATTGTTTTTTTCAAGTTAACATTTGCCACCACGCCCATCCCAAGCAGGAGCAATATGGCAGTGCCGATAAATTCAGCGATATACGGATTTGTCATAATCTATAAGTGTTTAATATTTTTTCAGTTTGATTGATTTCATTTTTTATCCAGTCGGAATCTTTTTTGAGTTCCTCTGCCATAATTTGAGCGATTTCCGGGAGCAGTCTCTGAGTCTCTTTGGCG